>Ga0268299_1000436_pt1 | contig 132912 bp, 100 predicted proteins | sample NOBtaG_FD_193484 | JGI IMG/M metagenome (GOLD analysis project Ga0268299, IMG submission 193484) | Activated sludge microbial communities from bioreactor in Nijmegen, Gelderland, Netherland - NOB reactor | ecosystem: Engineered > Bioreactor > Aerobic > Activated sludge | place: Netherlands...
GCGGGGGGGGGCGGGGGGGGCGGCGAGCGCGGCGGAGCGGGACGAACTGCGGAGGTTGTACGCGTGGTTCCTGCCGCTGTTGAGGCTGGACGTGGTGCCGGAGTTTGTGCACCTGATCAAGTTGGCGCAGGAGGTGGCGGGGATGGGGTCGTCACGGGTGCGCCTGCCGAGGCTGCCGCTCGGGGGCGAGGCGCTGGCCCGGGCGCGTGGGGTGATCGAGTCGGCGCTGGCGGCACGGCGCGGATCGGCGGGGTGAGTGCGGGCGTGCTGGGCCGGGGTTGCGCCCGCTACCCTTGGCCCCATGCTTGACGAGATCGCCGCGATGGAAGCCGAAGCCCTGGCCGCACTGCACGCCGCGGGGGATGCCGCTGCGCTGGAGGCGTGGCGGACGGCGTACATCGGCCCGTCGGGCAAGGCGAAGGCGATGCTGGGGCGTCTGAAGGACGTGCCCAAGGACCAGAAGCCCGCGGTGGGGGCGAAACTCAACCAGGTGAAGGCGGCGCTGGAGGCGGCGTACGAAGCGCGGCGGGCGGCGCTGGGCGGGGCGGGGGGTGCGGGGGGGGCGGGGGGGGCGGGAGCGGGCGGCTCCGGCGGCAAGGCCGGCGGGCCGATGATCGACGTGACCGAGCCGGGGCTGGTGTTCAGCGAGGGGGTGGGGCGTCGGCACATCCTGATGCGGGTGCGGGAGGAGTTGGTGGAGGTCTTCGCGCGGATGGGGTTTGCCGTCGCGGAGGGGCCGGAACTGGAGGACGACGAGCACAACTTTGTGAAGTTGAACATCCCCGGGGACCACCCGGCGCGGGACCCGATCGACAACTTCTACGTGGACGACCCGGCCCGGAGCCGGCGTCCGCGGATGCTGCGGAGCCAGACCAGCACGGTGCAGATCCGCACGATGGAGGCGGCGGTGGCGGCGGCGAAGGGGATGGCCGGAACGTCGGGGGGCCTGGCTGGGCCGATCAAGATCGTCGCGCCGGGGCGGGTGTATCGCCCCGACGCGGTGGACGCGACGCACTCGTTCATGTTCCACCAGATCGAAGGGCTGTGCATCGACCGCGGGACGAGCATGTCGGACCTGAAGTCGACGCTGTTCCACTTTGCGCGGGCGTACTTCGGGGGCTCGGCGGAGGTGCGGCTCCGTCCCTCGTTCTTCCCGTTCACCGAGCCGTCGGCGGAGTTCGACCTGCGGATTCGCCTGCGACCCGACCAGCCCGAACGCTGGATGGAACTGGGCGGATGCGGAATGGTGAACCCCGCGGTGCTCGAAGCCTGCGGGATCGACCCCGAGGAGTGGACGGGCTACGCCTTCGGGTTCGGGATCGAACGCCTGGCGATGGGCAAGTACGGCATCCCCGACATCCGGATGTTGTTCGAGAACGACGTGCGGTTCCTGCGGCAGTTGTGAGCGGGGCGCGCACCGCGGGGGCGGAGTCACTACATTTGCCGTCATGGTTCGCCGGCTGATCCTGGGGCCCATCCTGATCGCGGTGCTGATCGGCGCGGCGTGGGCCGACGAGGCGGTCGAGGGCATGATCGCGCCGGCGTGGCTCGCGTGGCTGGCGCTGGCGGACGGGCGGCTGGCGCCGGGGTTGGTGCTGCTGCCCTTGGGGTGCGTGGTGTGCGGGCGGGCGGCGATCGAGTTGGCGCGGTTCTATCGGGCCGGGGGGATGGCCGCGTCGAGGCGGGTGGTGGTGTTCGCCGCGGTGATCGGGGTGATCAGCGGCGGGCTGACGATCGGGGCGCCGGAGCGGGCGCTGTGGGGCGTGCAGGGGGGCGCGCCCTTGGCGACGGCGGCGGCGCTGGTGGTGGCCTTCGCGCTGCTCATGCACATCCGGAATCGGGAGTTGCAGGGCGCGTGCGGGGCGGCGGGGGCAGCGCTGATGGCGTTCGTATATGCCGGGGTGATCCTGGGTTTCATCATGGCCATCCGCACGGAGTTCTCCGCCTGGGTGGTGCTGGGGGTGATCCTGACGGCCAAGTCGTGCGACATCGGGGCGTACTTCACCGGGACGCTCATCGGGCGGCACAAACTCATCCCGTGGATCAGCCCGGGCAAGACGTGGGAGGGCCTGGCCGGCGGGCTCATCACCTCCGGGCTGGTCGGGATGGGCGGGGCGGCGCTGCTGGCTCGATTCGGCGGGCCGGCGACGCTGGCGCACCTGTCGCTGGGGCACGGGTTCATCGCGGGCGTGCTGCTGGGCCTGTCTGCGCAACTGGGGGACCTGTCGGCGAGCATCCTGAAGCGCGACGCGGGCGTGAAGGACAGCGGGAAGATCATCCCGGGGATGGGCGGGGTGCTGGACGTTATCGACAGCCTGGTGCTGGCCGGCCCGGCGGGGTACTGGTTCCTCATGGCGGTGCGGGCGTAGCCTCTGGGCCATGAACCTCAATCTGACGGGCAAGCGGGCGCTGGTGTGCGGATCAACCCAGGGGATCGGCCTCGCAGCGGCGACCGAGATCGCGGCCCTCGGGGCCTCCGTCACGCTGCTGGCGCGGAATGGCGAGTCGCTGAAGGCGGCGGCGGAAGGGTTGCCGGCGAAGGACGGTCAGAACCACGACTGGCTCGCGGCGGACTTTGCCAAGCCGGAGGAGGTTCGGTCGGCGGTGGAGGGGCATCTGGACCCGGCCCGGCCGTACCACATCCTGGTCAACAACTCCGGGGGGCCGCCGCCGGGGACGGCGCTGGACATCAAGCCGGCGGATCTGTTGGCGTGCCTGAACGCGCAGTTGGTGTGCGCGGTGATGCTGGCGCAGGTGCTGGTGCCGCAGTTCCGCGCGGCGGGGTACGGGCGGATCATCAACGTGATCTCGACGAGCGTGAAGCAGCCGATCCCGAATCTGGGCGTCTCCAACACGGTGCGTGCGGCGGTGGCGTCGTGGGCCAAGACGCTGTCGGCGGAGGTGGGCCCGTGGGGGGTCACGGTGAACAACGTGCTCCCGGGGTACACGAGCACGGAGCGGCTGGCGTCGCTGATCAAGGGCCGGGCGGCCAAGAGCGGGGCGACGGAAGAGAAGGTGGCGCAGGACCTGATCGCGACGATCCCGGCGGGGCGGTTCGGGAAGCCCGAGGAACTCGGGGCGGCGATCGCGTTTCTGGCGTCGCCGGCGGCGGGGTACATCAGCGGGATCAATCTGCCTGTTGACGGCGGGCGTCTGGGCTGCCTGTAAGGGGACGCGATGGCGTGGTTCGCGCTGGGGCTTGGTCTGGGGCTGCTGCTGGGCGTGGCGGCCGGGGCGTGGGCGCTTCGGCGGCACCTGCGGACGGTGCGCGCGGCGGAGCGACGGGCGCGCGGCGCGGAGCGGATGGCCGAGATCGGGTCGATGACCTCCGGGCTGGCGCACGAGATCAAGAACCCACTCTCCACCATCGGGCTCAACGCGCAACTGCTGGGCGAGGCGATCGACGAACTGGTGCTGGAGCCCGAGGCGCGCGCCCGGCTGACCAACCGGGTGAAGGCGCTGGGGCGCGAGACTGAGCGCCTTCGTGGGATCCTGACGGACTTCCTGGAGTTCGCGGGGCAGGTGCGGCTGGACGCGCGGCCCACGGACCTGCACGCGTTGACAGACGAGTTGGTGGATTTCTTTCAGCCCGAGGCCGAGCGGCAGGGCGTGCGGATTCGCGCCGACCACGATGGCGGGCGGCTGATGGTGCACGCCGACGCGCGCCTGGTGAAGCAGGCGCTGCTGAACCTGATGCTCAACGCGACGCAGGCGATGGCGGGGCCCGGGGGCGGTCAGGGCGCGCCCTCGCCGCGGGCGGGCGAGCGCGGGGAGTTGATCGTGCGGACGCGGCGCGGGGCCGACGAGGAGCGGCGGGCCGTGGCGCGGGTCCACGTGATCGACACGGGCCCGGGGATCGCGCCCGATGTGCTGCCCAAGGTCTTCCAGCCGTATTTCACGAGCAAGGCGGGCGGCTCGGGGCTCGGGCTGCCCACGGCGCGTCGGCTGATCGAGGCGCACGGCGGGCGGCTGGACGTGCACTCAGAGGTGGGGAAGGGCTCGGACTTTTGCGTGGTGCTCCCCGTCGAGGCGGGGGAGGCTTTGCCTGGGACAGGCGGGGGGGTGGAGGGCGCTACGGCGGGTCCGTCCAGCCCCGCGGCCAATCACCCGGGACCGAGACGATGACCGGCCCGTGAGCGGGCAGGCCCGGGCGGCGCGGCTCGAAGGGATCGGGCTCGAACCACGCGAGTTCGCCGGTCGGGGGAGCGGCCTGAATGACGCGCTGCCGACCGGCGAGCCAGCGTTCGCGGTCGCCCGGGGCGCAGGCGGCGCAGAGCAGCGCCAGGGCCGAGATCGCCGCGAGTCGGGCGCACGGGACGCACCATCGCGCGGGGCTGGCGGACCGGGTGTGCCGAGGTCGGTGTTGGGAGGGGCGTCGGCCGGTCAGGGCGAAGGACCGATCCGCCTCGCAGAGTGCCCGATGCAGCCGCGGCGAGCGGCCCCCCGAAGAGGAGTTCGGCCTGAACGGCCCGCGTCTCGGCTCCGTGGGTGTCCCCCGGTCGGAACCGGGGCCTGCCGCGCGGCACGGGCCGATTTGCTTCCCACGCGGGCGTGCGGGCGGCGAATAATGGGTCCGCGAACTGGCGGCCGATCGCCCGATCGCGTGGAGCCCCACGCATGAAGCCCTGCCTGAGTTCGGTGGCGTGTCCCGAGTTGCCCCTTCGCGGCGTGTTCGAGGTCGCCTCGTCGTCGGGCTTCCAGGGGGTGGAGTTGCGGACCGAGGGCCCCGCGAGCCGGGGCTGGCCCAGCGACCCGGCCCTGACGGCGCCGGCGAAGACGCGGGCGCTGGCGGACCGGTTTGGCATCCCGGTGCTGAGCCTGGGGACGTGCTGCCGGTTCGATGAACCGGTGTGGCCCCCGGTGCTGGGGCACGCGCTGACGGACACGGAGCGGCCGATCCGCGACGGGAAGTGGCACGTGGACCTTGCGGTGTCGCTGGAGTGCGGGCTGGTGCGGATGTTCGCGTTCGAGCCCCCGCCGCGGGAGCGTGCGGCGGACGCGCGGCAGCGGATCGCCGACCGGCTGCGGCTGGTGGTGGCGCACGCGCACCGGACGGGGGTGCGGGTGTCACTCGAGAACGGCGGGGCGTTCCCCCGAGCGGCGGACGTAGCGGCGCTTCTGGACCTGGTGCAGAGCCCGCTCCTGGGCGTGAGTTACAACGTGGCCGAGGCGCACCGGGCGGGCGAGGCGCCCGAGGACGGGCTGAACGTGCTGGGCGACTCGGTGCTGTCGCTGCGGGTGAAGGACGTGCTCGACGGCGTGCCGTGCATCCCTGGGGAGGGCTCGGTGCCGGTGGAGCGCGCGGTGCGCGCCGCCGGCGCGATGGGTTTCGCGGGGCCGGTGATCTTCGAGTGGGACCGAGCGTGGTTCCCGTCGATCGCGCCGGTCGGGGCGGTGGCTGAGGAATCGGCGCGACGACTGACCGCGTGGGCCACGCCCTCGGCGGGCGCGACGCGCTCGCACGCGGCCGGCGCGGGGGTGTGAGGTTGTTCGATCGCGGGGGGGGGGCCGGGGGCGGCGTGGCGCGGCGACGCCGGGGGCCCCGCTATGCGCCCAGGGGCTGGTGAACGGCCGACGCGGGCTCACCTTCGACGGTGACGGGCGTGCGGGTGGGGGCGTGCAGGTGTGCGCTCTTGTCGCAGGCGCAGAGTTCGACTGCGGGGTGGGCGAGGAGCGCCAGCGAGTGGGCGACGACAAGGAGGGTGCCGCCCTCGTGCCCGAGGACGCCCATCCAGAGGGGGAGTTGGTAGCCGAGCCAGTGGCCGGCGAGGACGCCCAGGGCCATGATGGCGATGGCGGAGAGGGAGAAGGCGAGGTTGATGGTGATGGTCCGGCGCGCGCGTCGCGCGAGGCGTACGGCCCAGGGGACCGCGGAGAGGTCGTCGGCGAGGAGGACGATGTCGGCGGATTCGAGGGCCGCATCGGACCCGATGGAGCCGATGGCGATGGAGACGTCGGCGGCGGCGAGGGCCGGCGCGTCATTGACGCCGTCGCCGATCACGCCGACCCCGCCCGGCGCGGCGGATTTGAGGCGGGCGACGTGATCGACCTTGTCGGCGGGGAGGAGTTCGGCGTGGACGTGGTCGAGGTCGAGGGCCTCACCCACGCGGCGCGCGGTGGCGGCGTTGTCGCCGGTGAGCATGACGACGGGGCGAACGCCCATGGCGTGAAGCCGCTCGACGAGGCACTCGGCGCCGGGGCGTGCGGCATCGCTCATGATGAAGACCGCGGCCCGTCCGGCGTGGGCGCAGACGACCCCGATGTGCCCGCGGTGCTGCACCTCGGCGAGGATCGAGGCGACTTGCTCGCGGACGGTTGAGTCGAGGATCGGGCCAACGTGGGTGAGCGAGCCCAGCCGCGCGGGTGAGCCGTCGATGGTCGCCTCGAGCCCGCGGCCCGCGACGTAGCGGACGTCGGAGGCGGCGGCGGGGGCGACGCCCCGCGCCTTGGCGAGTTCGACAATCGCCTCGGCGATGGGGTGGGTGCTGTGGGCCTCCATCGCGGAGGCGGCGGCGAGCAGTTCGCGGGCGTCGGGCCACCGGACGTCGCGCACCTGCATGACGCGGGGGCGGCCGATGGTGAGCGTGCCGGTCTTGTCGAAGGCGATGGCGCGGAGGCGGGAGAGGCGCTCGATGGCCTGCCCGCCCTTGAAGAGCACGCCGCCGCGGGCGGCGCGGCTGATGGCGGCGAGCGTGGCCGTGGGCGTGCTGATGATCAGCGCGCAAGGCGAGGCGACGATGAGGAGTGTGATGGCGGTCTGGATCGCGCCGTCGCGCCCCGCGGCCTCGGGCGTCCCGAGCCAGGGGACGCCCAGGGCGTACCGCCAGAGGAGCATCACGCCGATGCTGAAGGCGAAGACGCCGATGGCGTAGGGCTGGCTCAGGCGGTCGATCATCCGCTGCACGGGCTCGCGCTGCTGCTGGGCCTCGATGACCAGGTTCAGGATCTTCTGGAGCGACGACTGAGACGCGGGCCGGAGCACGATCGCCTCGACGGGGTTGCCCACGTTGACGGTCCCGGCGTACAACTCGTCGCCCTCGCGAACCTCGCGGGGCATGCTCTCCCCGGTGATGCTCGCCTGGTTGATCGAGGTCATGCCCTGGCCCGGGGCGAGGCGGGCGTCGGTCGGGACGATCTCGCCCGGGAGGATGCGGACTACGTCGCCGGCGGCGAGCGACTCGGGCGGGACGGGCACGAACTCCCCTCGCTCGTCGCGGCGGAGCGCGCTGGTGGGCATGAGTTTGTGGAGGGCCTCGACGGCGCGGGTGGTGCGGCGCATGGCCAGGTCTTCCAGCGCGCCCGAGAGGGTGAAGAGGAAGAGCAGCAGGGCGCCCTCGGCCGGCGCGCCGAGGGCCGCGGCAAGGCCCGCGCCGACGACCATGAGCACGTCGATATCGACCTTGCCCTCGCGCACGGCATCGAGAGCCGCGCGACCGCCAAAGACCATGCCCAGGGCGAGGCTCGTCCAGGTCAGCCCGGCATCGAGGCGGGTCTGCTCAAGCCACGCCGCCAGGGCGGCGAGGGCGGGAAGGCGGGCCAGCAGCGAGAGCGCCCACCCCGCAGCAAGGAGTGCCCCCGCGGCGATGGCGCCGCGGAGTTCGCCATCGGGTGAGAAGACGCGCTGGAGGAGCGTTCGGGACAAGCCGGTGAGTCTATTCGCGGGAGCGCCATGGGAGCCTTGGCTCGCGGCGCGAAGGCGATGAGTCCGGGTCTCAGCCGACCGGATCGAGGGTGCCAGGGTGCTGGCACAGCCCCGCCGCGGCGGCGCGTTCGAAGAGCGTGCGCACCGCGCGGAGGCCGCGCGCGCCCGGGTCCACCGTCAAAGGCGACACGTACATCGACACGTAGCGGTCCAGATCCGCGTCGCTGATGGGCGGGGAGAAGGTGCGGGCGTAGGCGAGCCCCTCGGCGCGATTCGCCAGGGCGTGCTCGATCGACGCGCGGAGCAGCCCCGCGACCTGCGCGGTCGCCCCCGGGCCGAAGCGCTGGTCGAGGTCGCGCCGAAGAGCGTTAGCGCCGAGCGGGAGCGGCAGACCGCTGGTCGCCTGGCCCCACCAGGCCCCAAGGTCGGCAAGCGCGTGCACGCCGTGGCGTTCGAAATCGATCTGCGCCTCGTGGATGAGGAGTCCCGCGTCCACACTGCCGGAGGCGACGGCGTCAAGGATGGAGTCAAAGCGCATGGGGACGGGACGGAACCGTTGGGCTCCGCCGAGCATGAGCCCGAGCACCATGAAGGCCGTGGTGTGCATCCCGGGGATCGCGACGCGGGGGGGCTTGCCGGCGGCGGGGCCGCTCAGGTCTTCGAGCGAGCGTGCGCGGTCGCGTCGGCATACGAGTTTGGGCCCGAAGCCCTCGCCCATCGACCACCCGCAGGCGGTGAGGCGGTATTGCGACGCCACCCGCGCGTAGGCGTGGAAGGACAAGGCCGTGATGTCGAGGTCGGCGGACTCGATGGCGCGGGCGTTGAGGATCTGGATGTCCTCGGGCACCGCGACGAAGCGGAATCGCCCGGTGTCGAGCACGGGAGGGCTGAGGACGTCGTGCGGCCCGCCGTGGGCCGGCGGGCGGGGGTGGATCTTCCCGGTGATGGGCCACCACATGAAGACGTCGTCGGCGTCGGCCGAGTGGGCGAGGGTCAGGCGGACCGGGTCGCTCACGCCGTCCTCCCGCGGGCGAGAATGCCCCGGGCCATGGAGGCGAGTTCGACCATGGATCCGGCGAAGGCCTCGGTGGCGACGGGCGGGCGGGCGACAGGGGCCGCGCCACGCCCACCCACGACGAACCGTGCGCCCGCCTGGGTGGCCCGCGCGGCAACGGGGGCGATGAGTTCGGCGTACCGCTCCCGCGTCACGGGCGCGCTCACCGACATCCAGACGAGCAAGGGCTGGTGGGCGACGATCGCCTCGGTGATGGCCGAGGGGGGAAGATCAGCCCCGAGGTTGACGCTGCGGAACCCGGCCTCCCAGAGGACCGCGGACGCCGCGAGCGTGGGGAGGAAGTAGGGATCCGAGGGCGCGCCGGCACCGATAGCGACTGGCGCGGCTTCGCCCGGGTCGGGGAGCATCCCGCGAAGCCCGACGAGCACGGACATCAGCGTCTCCGTCGCACGGTGTTCATCCACGATGCCCCGCGGCCCGAGAACCCACTCTTCGCCGATCGCCGCGAGCGCGGGGCGGATCAGGGTATCGCAGATGGTGGCGATCGAGGCGCCGCCCAGGAACGCGCCGACGAGCAACGCCCGCGCTGTGGCGGGGTCCGCGCGGCGGAGCGCCCCGGCGACGGCGGTCGGGTCCGCGTGGCCGTCCTCCGGCGACGCCCCCAGGCCCAGCAGTTCGGGGCGCTCGAGCCTCAGCCCGGCCTGGCGCACGTAGCGGATCGCCTCGCTGGCGAGGATCCGGCGGTGCCCCCCGGCCGTCCGTGTCGCTTCGATCAGGCCCTCGTCCACCCAGCGTTTGAGGGAAGACTCGCTGACACCCAACGCCGCGGCCACGTCGCGCGGCGAAAGCACCCTCCTGCCCGCGTCGGGTTGGGGCGAGTTCGGTCTCAACGGCCTTTTCTTCAACGCACCTCCCGTGCAGTTCTTACACCCATTCGCCCATTTTGACAGGTGCCGCGCGAACACGATGGACGATTTGAACGTTTCAGTATAGCCTTTGGCAGGCGGTCCGCACGATGGCCGCGCGATGTTCGAGTCGGCAGAGGGCGTCTGCTGTGTTCGCGCAGGCGTCCCTGCCGGCTTTTTTGGGCGTTCTGCGCCGGCTTGAGGACCGATTTCCGCCCGTCCGCGGCGAGGGGGTCGGGCGCCTTCAATGACCGGGGTTGGTTCAGCCTCCGCCGAGTTGACCGCGACGACCATGCGACTCCGGATGATTGAGTTCCGATCGCTGCTCCCCGCCTCGGCGGACGACGCTTTCGCGTGGCACGAGCGCCCGGGGGCGTTCGAGCGCTTGAACCCGCCGTGGGACCCGGCAAGGGTGCTCCGGCGCAGCGGCGGGATCCGCCCGGGGGGTGAGTTGGTGCTGAGCGTGAAGGCGTTGGGCCCGATCCGCGTGCGGTGGGTTGCTTCGCATCGGGACTACGCCCCCGGGAGGCTCTTTCGCGATGTGCAGACCCGCGGCCCGTTCGCGGCGTTCGACCACCGGCACATCTTCGAGCCCGTTCACGCGGGCGCGTGCGTGATGCACGAGCACATCGAGTTGGCCGCCCCGGGAGGGGCGATCGGCGACCGGCTCCTGGGCGCGTCGATCGAGCGGACGCTGACCCGGGTCTTTGCGTATCGCCATCGCACGCTGCGGGGTGATCTTGCCGCCCACGCGGAGACGCCCGCTGGCGTCGGGCGCGGCGTCGCCATCACCGGGGCCAGCGGGACGGTGGGACGGGCGTTGTGCGCGTTCCTGTCCACGGGCGGGTGGCGCGTCGAGCGGCTCGTGCGGACGGGTCGGGGCGCCCCCTCAGGCGCGGACCTAGACCAGTGGCCCGCGCGGGCGTGGGACCCGGCGGCCGGATCGGTCGACTGGGGCGAGGCCCCGCCGGAGGCAGTGGTGCACCTGGCCGGGGCGGGTGTGGCGGATCGGCGCTGGACTCGCGCGTATCGCGGAGTGATCCGGTCAAGCCGGGTGGATGCGACCCAGGCACTGTGCGAGAGCCTGGCTCGACTGCCCGGGGCCCGCCGGCCGGGCGTGCTGGTGTGCGCGTCGGCGATCGGCTTCTACGACAAGGGCCTGGGCGACCGGGCGCTCGATGAGTCCGGCCCTTCGGGCGACGGGTTTCTCGCGGAGGTCTGCAGGGCGTGGGAGGGGGCGACGCGAGCCGCGGCGGAGGCGGGGATCCGGGTGGTGAACCTGCGGCTGGGCGTGGTGCTCTCGCCCGGGGGCGGGGCGCTGCGGGCGCTGCTCCCGCTGGCGCGAGCGGGGCTTCTGGGCCCGATGGGCACGGGCCGGCAGTGGATGAGTTGGATCAGCCTTGACGACGCCCTTGGGGCGATCCTGCGTGCGCTGTGGGACGAAGGGCTGCGCGGGCCGGTGAACGCGGTGGCGCCCGAGCCGGTGAGGCAGGCGGAGTTTGCGCGGGCGCTGGGGCGTGCACTGGGGCGACCGGCGTGCGTGCCCGCGCCGGCGTGGGCGTTGCGGGCCGCGCTGGGCGAGTTTGCGGAGGCGGAGTTGCTGGCGGGCTGCCGGGTGGTTCCGGGCGCGCTGTCGGGCGTGGGCCACCGATTCCGGCATCGCTATGTGGACGACGCGCTGGGGCATGTTCTCGGCGTGAGCCCGTCGTTTGGCGCGTAGCGCGCGGCGGGCCGCTGGGGGTCGGGCGTTATCCTGCGGCGCGTGGAGGATCGCATGAGCCCCCCCCCCACTCCCACCCCCACCCCCACCCCCACCCCCACCCCGGCCCCGGCCGACCCCGCCGGCACTCAGGTTGTGTTGATCAACGCGGGCTGGGTGGTGATCGACAAGCCCGCGGGGGTGCTGTCGGTGCCCGGGCTGGGGCCGGGGAAGCAGTCGAGCGTGGCGACCTGGGCCCGCGAGCGATTCCCCTCGGCGTCGGGCCCGCTGATCGTCCATCGCCTGGACATGGAGACCTCGGGGCTGATGGTGCTGGGACTGGATGCGGACGCGCACCGGCGGCTCTCGATGCAGTTCGAGCGGCGCAGCGTGGAGAAGGCGTACGACGCGGTGGTCGCCGGGGCGTGGGTCACCGACGGGGACGCGGGCGAATGGACGTGGCCGATGCGCCTGGACGTGGACCGCCGGCCGGTGCAGGTTGTGGACCCTGCGCAGGGGCGTGCGGCGCACACCGCGTGGCGTGTCGCGGCGCGAGGCTCCCGAACCACGCTGGTGGACCTGCGCCCAACGACGGGGCGGACGCATCAACTGCGGGTCCACTGCGCGACGGCGGGCCGTCCGATCGTGGGCGACACGCTGTACGGCGGGCCACCGGCCCCGCGCCTGATGCTCCACGCGCGGCTGCTGGCCTTCGCCGACCCCGCCTCGGGGGAACCCGTGCGCGTGGAGCGACCGTCGGGCTTCGCCCCGGACTAGATCGGCGGAACACGGCACCGAGCCGCGGGGAGCGGGCCGGGGCTGTTGATCCGCGTGTGTGGTACGATCCTGCCCGCGTCGCGTCCGAGTCCGCTCACCACCGGCCCAGAGAGACCCGAGCATCATGGATTACATTGATCGTCGATCGTTTCTTGCGGCCGCGGGCGGGCTGGCGGCCGTCTCGCTGCTGCCGACGCACCTGCCGGCAGCGCTGGTGCTGGATCAGCCCCTTCGGCTGGGGCTGGTGGGGTTCGGGAGGCAGGCGCGGGCCATCGCGTCGGAGGTCGCCAAACTCGGGAGCGCTGCGAAGATCGTCGCGGTCGCCGACACCGATCCGCAGCGGCTGGCCAGCGCGGGCACGCGCGTGGCGGGCGCGGCGACGTTCGAGTCGCACGCCGCGATGCTCGACAAGGCCAAGGACGTGCAGGCGGTGATCATCGCGACGCCCACGCACCAGCACCGCGGGCCGGCCGTCGACGCCATCAGCGCCGGCAAGCACGTCTACTGCGAGGCCCCGCTGGCGCACACCCTCGACGACGGGCGGGCGATCGCGAGAGCCGCGGGGGGGGCGAAGGTGGTCGTGGCGGTCGGGCACGAGGGGCGCTCCAACCCCGTCTACGGGCTCGCCCGGACGTTCTTCAAGACCGACGCGTTCAAGGACATGGTCGCGATGCGCACGCACTTTGCGCAGAAGACCTCCTGGCGCGTCCCCGCGAGCGACCCCTCGCGCGAGAAGGCGCTCAACTGGCGGCTTGATCCGGCCCTCTCGGCGGGCCTGCTGGGCGAGATCGTCGCCCACCAACTCGACGTGGTGCACTGGTACCGCGGGAGGCACCCGGTTTCCGTCCGCGCCACCGGCGGCATCCGCCTGCACAGCGACGGGCGGACCGCGCCCGACACCGTCGCGGCGGATTTCACCTTCGCCGACGGCACGACGCTCCACTCCGCCGCGACCATCGCCAACTCCTACGAGGGGCGGTACGAACTCATGCAGGGCTCGGCCTCGGCCATCCGACTGGCGTGGTCGCACGGGTGGATGTTCAAGGAATCCGACTCGCCCACGCAGGGGTGGGAGGTCTACGCCAACCGCCAGACCTTCCACACCGACGTGGGCATCACGCTGATCGCCGATGCGACCCAACTGGCCAGCCAGGGCAAACTCAAGGAGGGCGTGGGGCTGCCCAACGATCCGCTCTACTACTCGCTCGAGTCCTTCCTGAAGGCGGCGGCCTCGGGCAAGGCGCCGGCGTGCTCGGCAGAGGACGCGTTCAAGACCCTCGCCGTCACGCTCGCGGCGAGCGAGGCCCTCGCCTCGGGCAAGGACGTGACGATCGACCCCGCCTCGCTCAAGGCCTGAAAGCATGACCACGCCCGCATCCGCTCCCGCGAAGGCACCGCCCGGCGGCGACCCCCGCGCCAACCCCCTGCTGCTCCGCAACTGGCCCGTTCTGGGCAAGGTCGGGCTGCTGGCGATCGTGCTGGTCTTCGGGATGGGCCTGGCGGCGTCGCTCCAGCACATCGTGAACCACTACCAGAACCGCGACGAGCGCCCGGGCCTGACGCGCGACGACATCGTCGCGGCGTACAGCGGGCTGCGCGCGCCGGCGCGCATCGGCGCGGTGATCGACGCGCCGAAGCACGCGGGCGTTGAACTTCGCCTCTCGCCGGAGGACCGCGCGACGCTGACCAAGTGGCTTGCCGCCGAGCGCGTCGCGGAGAACTACGACAACATCGACTTCGCCGACCCGACCCCGCGCGACGTGCTCGCGGCCTCCTGCCTCAAGTGCCATCACCCGGGCTCGACCGACGAGAAGGCCCGCCTGATGCCGCTGCAGACGTGGGACCAGGTGAAGCCGTTCGCCTTCGAGCGCCGCGTCGAGCGCACGCCCGACAAGGTGAAGGCCATCAGCACCCACACCCACGCGCTGAGCCTGGCGACGATGATCGCGGTCATCGCGGTGCTGGCGATGCTCACGGGCTGGCCGAGGTGGCTTGTCGGGGGGCTGCTGGCCGTCGCGGGCGTCGGGCTGGCGCTGGATATCGCGTCGTGGTGGCTGACCAATCACGACGCGCGCTGGGTGACGGGGATCATCGCCGGGGGCTCGGCGTTCAACGGCGCGACGGCCCTCATGCTCGGCATGATCGCCATCGACGCGATCAGGCCACGCTTCAAAGCGTGAGCGACTGAGAGATCCGAAATCTTCTTGTTGTGCGGCTCAGGACCGGCGCCGGCGAGCGGCCAGCATCACCAGACCAACACCCGTCAGCAGGGCGGCCCCGGGAACGGGCACGACCAGCGGCCCGGGCGACCCGCCGTTGAACGTCGGAGGGCTCGGCGGCACGGTGGGGCCGGAGGGATTCGGCGGCAAAATCGGAGGCAATGGGGGCAGCACCTCCGGCCCGCTCGGCCCCAGACCCAGGTCGTTGTCCGGGTCAGCCAGATCGCCGATCATCGACTCCAAGTCCGGGAAGCCCGGCGGGAACTGGCCCGGAGGCGTTTCAAGAAGGCCGATGGGTGCAGGGGGCGCCGGGGGCTGAGGCACTTGGCCCGCGTAGAGCGCGATCACGGTCCCGACTGAACTTGGGGCAGCCGCGCCTACGTAGGGCAGAGGGTCGCTGTTCTTCACCGGCACCGGCGCGGCGGACACGGCAGCCGCCAACGCAAGCACGGGAAGGCACGACACAGTCTGGAGCAATCGGTGGTTCATGGTCTCGATCACGAGGTCTGGAACGAGTGGGGCGTCCATTCCTCATGCGAAATCTACACCGATTGTGGCGACAAAGCCAGAAAAATGCTCACACTCGTACGGATTATGTTTGGATGAACGCCCCTAGGGCGTCGGCAGGGGCATCGGGTGATTCACCGATTCACGGTTCTAGGACCTGCGATCGCAACGGCAACCGCCGGCGCGAGCGCCAGGAGCGCCAGAAGGACCGTTGTCCCGAGGTACCAGGCGCCCGGGTCGCGGAGCGGCGGCGCGTCGGTGATGACACGCTCAACCGCGATGGCGACAACCGTGGCCACGAGGCCCGACCAGCGGAGGAGGCTCACCAGCGTGCCCGCGAGCACGACGCCCAGGACAGCGACATTGGGGTCGGGCCAGGATTCGAGCGAGATGAGCGTTGTCACCAGCACCCCGACACAGACCATCGCCCATCGCTCGGATCGCAAGAGGGCTCGGAATCCTGCGAGCAGGAAGGCGATGGCGACGCCGATGTACACGGCATTGGCGAGCCGGGCCGCGGACTCGCCCAGCGCGAACCGCGGGCCGATGAGGCCGGCCAGCCCGCCGGTGGTCACCGGGTCCGAGGCCTCGAAGAGCAGGTGCGGCAGGCCGTGGGCGACGAGGGCGACACCGACGCCGGCGAGGCTGCCAGTGAGCACCTCGGCCCGGACGCGCGCGTCGCCCAGGCGGCCCTCCAGCACGCGCACCCAGCCGACGAGCATCGTGGGCCACAGGCGGCGGACGGCGGGCTCGAGGGCGACATAGAGCATCCAGGTGATCGCGGCAGGCCACAGACCGGCGGCCACGGGCCTGCGGAACATCCCATCGATGCTCAGGAGCGAGCCGAGGCTCCCGACGGAGAACGCCGAGGCGATCCACCCCAGCGCGAGCATGACGGCGGCGAGGCGTGTCGCGCCGCGCCGGTCTCCCCGACCCGCCCGCAGGTTTCGCCAGCACAAGACCACGGAGAAGCCCATCAGAGAGGCGAAGAGGGCGGTGTCGAGCATGCCGTACAGCCGCGCGGCCAGCCCAATCGGTCCCTCGCGGGGCGTGCGCTCGGGGGTGAACCACGGCCCGATCAGGCGGAATGAGACTGGGCGGCCCTCGAACGACGCCGCCTCGATACGCAGGGGCAGGTCCGGCGCGCCGGGAAAGACGCCTTCCCACGCGGCACGCCGATCGCTGGCGTACCAGGACGTGCGCAGCGGCGCGGCCTCCGCGAACACCTCACGCTTCAGCCCCGCCAGCGCGAAGAGGACAGACCAGTCAGGCTCGGCGGTTTCGGGGCGAGTTGCTGGCTGGTCCGGCTCGGCGGGTCCGGCGGCAACTCCGGGGGCGTCGGCGCTGGGGTCGCGACTCTCGCCAGGCGGGTCGGCGCGCCAACTCCGCGGCACGACCTCGAGCGCCACCAACCTGCCCGCGGTGTCGAGCGCGACCATGGCCGATCCGGCCATGATGGCGGGCGGGTCGGCGATGTCCACGCGCCTTTGGAACGCCGCGACGGGCTCGATGGGCGTCGGGGCTTCGCGGTACCAGTACCACATGGCCGCGGGGGAGTTGCGCTCCAGTCGCGCGCGAATGTCGGCGGCGCGATCCTCGCCGCCCTCGCGCGCTTGCGGGCGAAGGCGGCCCAGGAAGGCGAGGTAGCCCGTCCCGGCGGTGAAACCGGACGCGGAGTATCGCTGCGGGCGCTCGTAGCCCAGGGCCGCGAGGGCTTCGCGCGCCTTCACGCGGAGAGCGTCGGGCGGAAGGTCAAGCGGCACCGCTGTCAGGATGGACCGGCCCGCCATGAGCATGAGCACCAGCACCAGGCCCACGGCGCAGGCCGCGACGCTCCCCCACGTGCGCGCGGGCGACCAGCCCGCGTGCTCCCCCCCGACCCGCGCGAGCATCTCGGGCGATGGCGTTTCGCCCGCGGCCAGCATCGCCGCGAGCGGATCACCCCCGGGCAGCGCCGCCGCGACCGCGATGGCCGAGCCTGGGCGCGCCTCGGGGTCGCGCTCCAGGCAGCGGAGGATGGCACGTTCGACGGCGGGGTCGATCTCCGCGACCACCGACGACATGCTCGCCGGCGTGAGGCCCGATTCGTGCAGGCGGCGCAGGTCCCCCATCGTCACGCGCCCGCCCGGGGCGTGCGCCGCCCGGCCCGTGAACAGTTCGTACAGCACCAGCCCCAGGGCGTAGATGTCCGAGCGCCGGGTTGCCGCCTGACCCGCGAACTGCTCCGGGGCCATGTACAGCGGCGTGCCCGCGGCGGCGTCCGACCCGCCCACGCCGCCGGCCTCATCGATCCCCCCGACGGCGAGCCCGAAGTCCATCAGCCGGACCCGGCCGCGACCGTCGATCATCACGTTTGCGGGCTTGAGGTCGCGGTGGATCACGCCCTGCTCGTGGGCGGCGGCGAGCCCGAGGCAGATCTGCCGGGCGACCTCGACAGCCTTCTCCGTGGGCAGGCGGCCGATGCGCCGGAGGAGGCTCCCGAGGTCCTCACCGTCGACGAACTCCATGGACAGGAACACCACCGGCGTGCCCGCGCCGGATTGCCCGACGCCGGCCACCTCACCGATGTCGTAGACACGGCAGACGTTGGGGTGGGCGATCTGCCGGGCCAGGCGAACCTCACTGCGGAACCGCTCCAGCCGGACAGGATCGGCGCAGAAAGACGGCGGAAGGAACTTGAGGGCAACCGAGGTGCCCAGCACAAGGTCGTCGGCCCGCCAGACCTCGCCCATGCCGCCGCGGCCCAGCACCGAGACGACGCGGTAGCGATCGTTCAGCAGCACGCCAGCGGTGAGTGTGGATGCGGCCAACTTGCCCGGGACTTGCGAAGGCGGCGTCCCGGGGTTGGTGACGTCGGCGGTGACTTCGATTGCTGACGGGTCAGCCAGAGGGCGGGATGGAAATCCCTGCGGGCGCGGATTCGGTAAGGGTGACGCGGGCGGCTGCACGATGGCAGCCTATCCGGCGCCAGACCCCTCCGCTTGCCCGGTTCCGAGGCGACCCCGAACGTCCGACAAAGGGCATTCCATGCCGCCGACCCAGGCTCGGCACGGCCGGTTGGCTCCGGGCGCTCCGGCGCACATCCGGCCCCCGCGCCGCACACCGACCGTCACGATCGACCGTTGGTGCCACCCCGCCGAGCCAACACAGCCAGTCCCCCCGACACCAGCAGGTTCTGAGGCGCAAGTCCACCCCAGGCTGCCGTGGGCCCGACGAAGACGCCGCAACCACAAGGCGCTGGCACTGGCGGCGGAACTATGTACAAGTACCCGGCGTAGGCTCCGAGAACTGCGAAGGTTATAGCGAGCAAGGTGGCGGCCCGAGCGCGATGGCCGCCGAGGACCGCAACGACGGCGACGAGGGCGACGCCGACCTCGGCAGTTGGAACGACCACCGACCCGACACCGACGGCTTCGTTCGGTAGAGCGGCGTGTTGCTCGAGCACGTCCTGAAAGGCCGGGACATCTGCGAGTTTCCACGCACCCGCAATCAGCACCCATAGCGCTGCGATCAACACCAGTGCGGACGCCAGAGCACCACTCCTGGTCATGCCGACCTCGCTCGTTGACGCCACATCCAGGTCCCGACCGCCAGTAACAGCAGCGTGCCAGCGACGAGCAACGTCCGACCAACCTGGTCGTCCGGGCTCTGCTTCACCATGCCTAACTCCTGCGGGCCTGGATGTCCGGCCCGCGGCTTGTCAGGCGGGGGTACGAGGATGGTGCGACGCAACTCGCCAGTCCCGACCTGCTTTGCCCGCGCGAGCACTGCCGTGCGCAGCATCGCCGAAGTCGCCAGATCGCGGACCCCGGTCACTCGGAGCGGACTCGTGCCGACGTCTGGCGCGGGAAAGCCGAGCAGAAGCGATGGGGCGTCCGCGTACGTCCACGAGCTCACGGTCCGACCAACCTCCCTCAAGGTCACGATCTGACCCTTCGGATTGACGAGCACCTCGAACGCATTCCTGTCTGGGGTGACTGGCTCGTGCGGGTTCCTCAACAGAAGGACGACCGACCTATTCGGCTCTTCCACGAAATCAACAAACGCATTCGGTGTGCGCCGGGCCTCAACAAGAAGGGCTACAGGCAGTCGCCCGCTGACGGCATTGATCCATGGGATCGCGGCAGGCGGGCGCGTTTCCAGAATCGGCGGGTTGAGCGTGCCTGCGAAGCATGTGCCGTCGGGCTCACGACCCCAAATGCCGTTGAACTCACACTTATACCACGCGCCGGTCATCGTATCGACAGCCACAAGCCCGCGGTAGTTCGCGGAGGTGCCTTCGTAGGATACTTCCACCCCCCCCGCCGTCCCCGCTCGCGCGTCGTACCATGCCGCGAATCGGTCGAACGCCCCGGCCGAGGTCACCGGGGCCTGCGCCAACATCATCATGGCAAGGATCGCGAGCATGGGTGCTCCGCTACGGCTGCGACTGTGAGCAGCCACCGCAGTTGCTTCCCGAGAGCAGGGAGATCGAGTAACTCTGCTCAGTTATTTCCACGCTTCCCGCGCCTTCCTTTATCCAGCAGCATGTTGTACCCGAAGCACAACCGAGTTTCTTGAAACCAGGTTGGCTTGACTCGCATGGTGCCTGCAGTACCTCCGACGCACTGAGCCCGGTGTACTTCCTGGAAACCGCGATGGCGGTGCCTCCGCTGGCACCACTCTTCCCGCACTCATTGCTGATGGTCTCGCGCGGTGCCTTTTCGCAGGATGTGATCGTTGGGGATGTACACCACGAAGACCCAGCGGGAGTGCACTCCGAGTTGCTTGTCCAGCACGCTCCCGAGGCGATTCCCCCGACGATAAGAGCGATCGCGGCGACGGTTGACCATGCCTGCTGACGTGCCATGCTTGCTCCCTCGCTTAGATTCACGGAAACGCCGCAGCCCCGAGGTCGCGGCCACGAATGCCGAGCCACGTCGCGTTGACGGGCCACCCGAAATCGTTCTCAATCGTCAGTGGTGCGCCGGAGGGGTGGAAGCGTGTCCAGTCATCCACGATGAGACTGCCGTCGCCCATGGACACTGGTCCAACCAGTCGAGAAGGCTGACAGCACCAGAATCCCTGAACTCGCCCGTAATCGATCCACCACTGCCACATCACGCCCTTCGCACTCGGATGGGCCATGGCCGATCGCCTGATAACAGAGGATGGCGCGAGGTTGATGTCTACGGTCTGCCCGGGGATCATGATCTCCGGCGAACACACCATGGCCCTCGAGATCGCAAATCGAGGCTCGCCATCGTCGCGCGCCGGCGCGCCGTCAAGATCGAACTGACTTGCCGCATAGCCCCCAGCCAGAATCGGAATAGTCCATCGCCACCCCGCCCAGAACGCCCGCTCGTGACCGATCGGGAACGCCTCTCGATGGTCGTCGCAATACAGCGAAACCAGCGCGGTGCATTGGCGCAGCTGACTCGCGGCTGCGGTTCGTCTCGCTTCTACTCTGGTCACGGCAAGGGGCGGAAGGAGCAGGCCTATCAGAATCATCAAAACTGCGATCGCGACCAAGACCTCTGCCAGCGTGAACGCCCCCTCCCTTCGCCGCCAGCGAACCCGAGACCTGCACTCGCCCTGACCAAAACCGTGCGGCCAAGGCACGGCTAGCTCCAGCACGATCGCTGATCGCCGATCGCCGATCGTCCAAAGTCGGGTTTCGCAACCCCGCAGGCCATCGCGTGGTGCTCCAGTTTGCGCAGTTTACTACTGGTCAGTGGAAGTTTCAAGTGTGCCCCTGAAGCGCGGGAGAATCTCACGCAACCACCTTCCCTCGACAGCACCGCCCACTCCCAGTATTCCGGCTATACTCTCACCGTCAGCGAGACGGGCTTGTAGCTCAGCTGGTTAGAGCGCACGCTTGATAAGCGTGAGGTCACTGGTTCGAATCCAGTCAGGCCCATTCAGACCCCCGACCCTCGCCCCCAGCCCCCACCCCCCCAGTCCCTGGGGCGTGCGGGCGATGGGGCATCGCAGGCCAGCCCACGGCATGCCTCATGGAGGTAGCCGTGATTCCCCAGCGTCCACCCACCCCGCCCGGCCCCCCCACTTCACCCACCAGCCCGTTTCCCGCGTACCGGCCAGTGCACGTCATGCCGCCGCCCTCCAGTTCAGACCTGCCGCTGGTCGATCTGTCGAAGAACACGCGGATCCCGGTTCTGCTCGAACTCACCGACGCCCTCACGCGGGCCCAGTCGCCCCAGCAGGTGCTCGAGGCGATCATCGTCGCGATGCGCAAGGCCTACGGTCCGCGCTGCTACATGTCCCTCTCAACCGCCGGCCTCGACAACGGGCAGTTCCGCATCACCCGGTGGATGGAAGTTGACGGCACCGACCGCGTCCGCGCGGGCGACCCCTGGTCAGGCTCGGGCGACACCCCGGTCCACTACGGCGGCGTCCTCTCCCGGCTCATCGCCACGCCCGAGCCGAAACTGGTCCAGGGCCTCAACGTGAAGTCGGACCCCGTGGTGGGCGAGAACTTCGCCAAGTTCGGCTCGCTCATGGCCGTCCCGGTGATGGTCGAGGGACAACTGTCGAACTGGACGGTGATCCTGCACGAGGAGCCGCACGGGCTGGGCGTGGCGGACCTTGAGCAACTGATCCTCCGCGGGAACCTGATCGGCAGCACGATGAACAACGTGCTCATCGCCAACCGCCTCCGCGAGGCGACGGACTGGATCCGCCACGAGGTGGACCACATCGCCCAGATCCAGCGGAGCCTCCTCCCGCAGTCCACGCCGGCGATCCCGGGCACGGCCGTCGCGAGCAAATATGAGACGTTCGACCGCGCGGGCGGGGACTACTACGACCTGCTCCCGCTGACCATCAGCGCCGATGGCGAGCACCAGGAGCGCCGCGGGCCGTGGGGGCTGATGATCGCCGACGCCTCCGGGCACGGGCCCGCCGCGGCGGTCGTCGTCGCGATGCTCCACGCCATCCTCCACGCGCGCGAGGCGGCAGTGATGGAGCCCGCCCAGTGCCTGGACTTCCTCAACGAGCGGCTGTTCGCGCGCCGAGTGGGCAGCGAGTTCGTCACGGCGTTCTTCGCCGTCTATGACCCCTCCTCACGCAAACTCACCTACGCCAACGCGGGGCACAACCCGCCCATGCTCCGCCTCCGCGGGGGCGACGGACGCATCCAGCGCCTCGACGCGGTGGGCGGCATCCCCCTGGGCGTGATGGACAAGGTCGGCTCCGATCAGGCCACGCTGCAACTCGAACCCGGCCAGTCGCTGGTCCTCTTCACCGACGGGATCACCGAGGCGCTCGACCCATCGGGACGGCAGTTCGGGGAGGAATCGCTCTCGGCCGTCATCGCCGCCAACCGGGGCGGGCCGGACCTCTTGTGCGAGTCGATCTCCAACGCCGTGAAGCGCCATCGCGCAGGCGCCCGCGCCCGTGACGACCAGACCGTCGTCGCCCTCGAAGTGCGCGAGGAGTAGGCTGCCGAATCGGCCCGGCCGACCCGCCGTCCCCGGACCGCATGGTCCAGCGTCGTCAGTTGAGGTCCGCGCACGCCCACGCGCCGGCCGTCGGCCTCGCCGGGAGCATCACGTGCATGCGGATCGGCGCGTCGAGCAGCCCGCGCCACCGCGCCGGCTGGTCGGTAAACAGGTGCGACACCACCGCCGCCGATTCGTCGATCATCGGTCCGCCCCGCGCCCGCGTCAGCCCGAGCACGCGGCGGTTCGTCCACGCCCAGCCCGCCGCCGTCGCGAGGCGCACCAGCGCCCGCCCCGGCTCGGCGTACGCCTCGGCCCGCGCCAGCACGTGCAGCACGCCCGACTCGTCCAGTGCGATCTCCACCTCCGGCGCGCCCGGGCACCGGGCCTCCAGCGTTTCAAGCCCGGCGCAGACCAGGTCCGAGAGCAGCCCGTCGGGCGCGTCCTCCGCGCTCGGGTCCGCCGCGTCGTTCGACGCAACCTCGCTGAGCGGGCACGGTGACGTCGCGCTCGGAGCGGCGTATTGAGCGGCGGCGGTCGCCGACCCAGGGTGGACTTCAGGATTCACCGGCTCGAAGGCGGGTGGACCGGCCTCGCCGACCTCCCCCACCGCCAGCATGGCCACCAGGTCCTCCACCGGCGCGTCGAGCGGACCGTCGTAGACCTCCACGCCCACCGGCCCGCCGCCGATCCGCGCGATGCACGTGTCGCGCCGCAGGGGCAGCCGGAGGAACGTCCGGCAGGCGCGCTCGAGGCGATCGAGCACATACTCCGCCCGCGCGGGTGGCGCGCCCATCACGGCGACGTGCAGCACCGGGCCCTCATCCTCGGCACGATCGCCGATCGCGCCGGCGAGCCGCTTGACAATCCCGTACGCCGCGACGACGCCCGCCTCATCTCCGCTGGAGAGCAGCGTAACGCGCGACACGCCCCTCGCCCGCGCCGCACGCTCCTCCAGAACGCCCTCCCCGAACACGATCACCCGCCGGGCAGACGCCCGCACGATGCTCAGCGCCGCGTCGAGATCCCGCGGCGCGCCAGGCTCCAGCCCGCGCGCCTCCACCAAGCCCCCCACCACACCCCCTGCGGGCGGGACCATCTCGATACGCACCCGGCCGCCCGACACCCGCGCCACCGCGACGGGCCCCTGCACCCGATCCGCCGCGTGACGGGCGTACTGCGACGCCCAAGCCGACGCCATCACCGGCAGGTGCCCCAGGATCACCACCTCCACCCCGCGGGTCATGCCACCCGAGCCACGTTCGTCCTCGCCGGCGTCGCCCCGGCCCGGCCTTCCCCGCCGGGCTCGGCCGGGAGGCGCCGCGACCACGCCCGGCGGCTCCGCGCCCGATTCGCGCGCGGGGTTCAGATCGTTCACCAGCACCAGCCGCGGACCCTCTCGCACCCGGGTGGGGAGCGGGGCTCCGGTCGCGGCCGGCGTGACCGGCCCGGCCGGCACAAAGGCCCCGTTCACGTTCACACTCGCCGCGGCGTCCGCGCTAGTCACGCCCGCGCCCACGGACGATCCCCCGCCGGCACTCCCGCGCATCCCGCGCGGCGCCACGCCCATGGCCGCGTCGTGGGCAGCCACGCTCCCGTTCGACCCCAGGAACAGGTCCGCCAGCGCGTCGAACGCGGCGGGATCGTCAGATGGCGCGTCGAAGTGATCGGCGATCATCCATGATCCCCTGCTGCCAAGCGGCACTCCATCGCCGCTGCGTGACTTCCGCATCGTCCCACGAGTCCCTGGCTCGGGTCCCTGGTCCCTACACGCCCACGCCCCCCGCCGTCGCCAGCACCGCGCCCTGCGGCAGCACTTCCACGATGCTGTTGATGCCCCCGAACGGATTCGGCTCGCTCACCGGGTTGTGCGGGTCGGCGATCCACGCGCCGTCCACCACAAGCCGGTAACTGAACCGCCCCACCGGCAGCGGCACGCACGCCTCGAACACCCCGAGCCTCTCGTTGAGCCGAAGCGGCGTCGCCTCCGCCGACCAGTTGTTGAAGCCCCCCGCCACACTCACGCTCCGCCCGATCGACGCGGGCTGCACGAAGAGCATCCCCTGCGCCGTGGCCCGCACGCCGAAAACCGCCTTCACCTCGGGCGCGGCGCCCGCCGAGGCTCGCAGGAACTCCGCCAGCGTCGGCACGCCGACGTCCGCCGCACTCCCAGGTTGCTCGCGGCCCGTCCTCTGCACCAGTTTCGCCGCCCGGTCGGCCAACTCCGCCGCTCGCGCACGGATCGCCTCGGGCGTGGGTACCGCCGGCGTCGGCGCCGAGAGGAACGTCGCCAGCGCGCCGTCCTTCACCGTCACGCCCGCGCCCGCGGGCGCGGCCCGCTCCTCCGGCTCGTCCAGGCCCGCGCCCCGCGTCCGCTCCGGGTGGTCCAGAAGCCACCGCCCCAGCGCGATGTAGTCCTCTGCCCCCGTCGCGTGCGGGGCGTACTCCACCACGGGCTGGCCGAAACTCACGGCTTCCCGCAGGTGCTGGTCGAACCGGATCACCACGGGGGACACCTTGCCCTCGAACCGCCGCTGCAACTCCGCCAGCAGATCCCGGGAGAGCGTGCTCTCCGGGTTGTGCATCGTCGCCAGCAGCCGATAGGGCGGGGCGACGCCGAGGCGCTTGCCCAGCGCTTTGATCGTGCTCACCTGCTTGGCCGCGCCCTGCAGGGAGAAGAACGCCGTCTCCACCGGCACCAGCACCTCCGTCGAGGCCACCAGCGCGTTGTACGTGAGCAGTCCGATCGTCGGCGGGCAGTCCACCAGGCACAGGTCGTATTGGTCCGCCAGGCGGGACAGCACGCTCAGCAGCCGCCGCTCCGGGTGGTCCATCGTCGAGAGCGCCCCGCGGGCCGCCTCGAGCCCGGCCAGCCGGACGGTGCTGGGCGCGAGGTCCAGGTTCCGGCTCACGCGCCAGAGCAGGCGCGTCCAGTCGATCGGCCGCTCCTCAGACGCCGCCATCGCGTCCCCGATGTGCACGTCGATCCGCTGCTCGGGGATCGCCAGCCCCGCGGCACAGTGCGCCTGCGGGTCCAGATCCACCAGGAGTGTCCGCAACCCGGCTCTCGAAAAGACCCCGGCGAGGTTGATCGCCGTCGTCGTCTTCCCGCAGCCGCCCTTTTGATTCATGATCGCGATGGTCCGCACGATCGCCTCCGGAGCCGGTGGCCCAACGCCGTCGAGCCTCTCGCCTAGCGGAGAAATCCGCAAAGCCGGCCCGACACCCAACACGCGCTTTATCGGGCTCGCACTCTTTGCGCCTTCAAGATCGGCAAGACGGGCAATCCGGGCGACGGGTTTCCCTCGACCTGAAAACCCTTACCCCCGCAGCGCGTCGATCGCTGAGAACACCGCCTCGGAGGCTGGATTCACCGCGATTCGCACACGCCGGCCCCGGGCCGGCACCACCAGCCTCATCCGCCCGCCCGTCATTTTCTTGTCCGCCGCCATGCGCTCCACCACCCGCGCCGTCGCGGGCAGGCCCTCCACCCGCGCCGGCAGGCAAGCCCGCTTGAGCAGGGCCTCCACGAGCCCCGGCAGGTCCTTCTCCGCCAGGCGGAGCGCCACGCCGAGACGGGCCGCCGCGAGCAGGCCCAGCCCCACCGCCTCCCCGTGCCGAAGGGGACCGACAACGCGCGTGCCTTGCGGGCCCGTCCAACTCAGCCCGGGCAGCGTCTCGATGGCGTGGGCGAAGGTGTGGCCAAGATTGAGCATCATCCGCCCGCCATCGCCCTTGTCGGAGCCGGGGCGGTCCTCGCGGGGGTCACGCGCCACCACGCGCGCCTTCAGCGCCACGTTCCGCCTCACCAACTCCACGAGGGCCGCCGGCTCCATGGCGAGCACGCGATCGAGTTGCCGCTCCGTCCACGCGAGCAGCCCGGCATCGCCCGCCGAGCCGCCGATGAGCCCGTGCTTGAAGCACTCCGCCAGCCCACCGCGGAACTCCCTCGGCGGCAGGCTCCGCAGCGTGCCCACGTCGCACACCACCCTCGCCGGCTGGTGAAACGCCCCCACAAGGTTCTTCACCAGCACGGGCTTCGACGCGTCGCTCTCCCCCTGCGCCGCCTCCGGCACCAGCAGGTTCACGCCCGTCTTGCCCCCCACCGCGGCATCCACCATCGCCAGCAGCGTCGTCGGGCACTGCACCACCCGCACGCCCCGCGCAAACACCGCGGCGGCAAAGCCCGCTACATCCCCCACCACGCCCCCGCCCAGCGCGATCACCAGCCCGTCGCGCCCCAGGCGGATCCGCCCGCACTCCACCAGCACGCGCTCGGTCGTCCCCAGAGACTTGTCGGCCTCCGACGCGCCGACCACGCAGACGCCCCAGCGGATCCCGGCCCGCTCGAGCCCCGCAAGCACCTGCTCCGCCGCCGCCCGCGGCAGGCGCGAATCCACCACGACCAGCGCGGCCCCGCCGCGCACCGCGAGCCCCTCCGCCGCCGCGCTCAGCAACCCATCCCCGATCCGCACCTCGTACGCGCTGGTCGGCCCCCCGGGCACGCGCACCGCGACCCGCGCGGCTGCGACCGTCGCACGCGCGGGGCTCGGCAGCGCCGCGCCCGGCGTCGTCCCTCGGCCCGCTGACGCACCCCGCGGGTTCGCTCGGCTCGCTCGCGCCGCGGGCCGCGCTCTCCCCGCGACGGGCTTACGCCTCGCTTTGGGCCTCGCCGCTGGACTCGCCTTCGATTTCGCCTTGGCCATCGGGCTGGCTCCTCTTCGACCGGTCCCGCGCCCTGGCCCGCGCGGGGGTTTCGCCCTCGGGGCGGGCCCAGTCCAGCCGCGGCGCGTCGCCCCACATCATCTCCAGGTCGTAGTACGCCCGGGTGTTGGGCTCGAAGACGTGCACGACCACATCGAACATGTCGGTCACGCACCAGGTGACACGGTCGTCGACGTTCTGCCGCGCCGGCCCGAACCCGCGTTCCTTGCCCAGCGCAGCGACATCATCCGAGACGGCCCGCATCTGCCGGTTCGAGGTCCCCGTCCCGATGACGATGTAGTCGCACATGGGCGAGAGCCCGCGCACGTCGAGCAGAATGACGTCCTCGCACTTGTCGTCGCCGAGCAGGCGAGCCGCGTCGATCGCCAACTCCCGCGCCGCCCCCGCCCGAACGGCGGCGGGTGCCCCGGCCTCGGTCGGGAGCCGCGGCACCGCTTCCCCGGCCGACACCGGGCCCAGCGCGGGATCGATCACCACGGCGGCATCCGCCCCCGGGCTCTGCTCCGCCGCGCCCGCCTTCGACCGCGTGCGCCCGCTCCCTGACTTCGACTTGGTCGCTCGTGACTTGGCCATGCGTTCCCTTCGTGCCCGCCTGTACGCCGTGCCGGCGCTCCAAGTTCGTACCCGTCATCACTCGAAGCGGATGCCCTGCGCCAGTTCGAGTTTCCCGCTGAAGTTGATCGTGGTGGTCTGGCGGCGCATATAGGCCTTCCAGGAGTCGCTGCCGCTCTCGCGTCCGCCGCCCGTCTCTTTCTCGCCGCCGAACGCGCCGCCGATCTCCGCGCCGCTGGTCCCGCAGTTCACGTTGGCGATCCCGCAGTCGGAGCCGGACCCGTCGGGGTTGAGGAAGCGCTCGGCCGAGCGCATCGATTCGGTGAAGATCGCCGAACTCAGGCCCTGGTCCACTCCGTTGTTCATCGCGATGGCCTCGTCGAGGTCCTTGAACGTGAAGACGTACAGGATCGGCGCGAAGGTCTCTTCCTTGGCGATCGCCAGCGTGTTGCCGGCCGGGGCCCGGATGAGCGTGGGCTCGACATAGTGCCCGCCCTCGCACCCCGCGACGCGCGCCCGCTTCCCGCCCGCGAGCACCTGCCCGCCCTGCTCCACCGCCGCCTTCACCGCGTGCTCGAAGCCCTCGACGGCCCGCGCGCTGATGAGCGGCCCGATCAGCGTGCCGTCCTTGAGCGGATCGCCGATGCGACCCATCACGCTCTTGTACGCTGCCGACAGACGCTCGCACAGCCGATCGGCGACGCTCTCGTGCACGATGATCCGCCTCGTGGTCGTGCAGCGCTGGCCCGCCGTGCCCACCGCGCCGAAAACGATCGCGGGCAGCGCCAAGTCCAAATCCGCATCGGCGGCGACGATGCACGCGTTGTTCCCACCCAGTTCCAGCAGGCACCGCGCCATCCGCTCCGCCGCCACCTTCCCGACCGCCCGGCCCATGCGGCACGAGCCCGTCGCGGAGATCAGCGGCACCCGCTTGTCGGCCACCAGCGGCTCCCCGATCACCCGGTCCTCGCCCACCACCAACTGGAAGATCCCCTCGTGCCCCATCGCCGACGCCGTGCGCGCGGCCAACTCGTGGCACGCCAGCGCCGTGAGCGGCGCCAGCAGGCTGGGCTTCCAGATTGTCGTGTCCCCGCACACCGCCGCGAGCATCGCGTTCCAGCCCCACACCGCCGCCGGAAAGTTGAACGCCGTGATGCACCCGATCGGGCCCAGGGGCAGCCACTGCTCCATCAGCCGATGCCCGGCCCGCTCGCTGGGCATCGTCATGCCCGGGAGTTGCCGCGACAGCCCGACGGCAAAGTCGGCGATGTCCACGATCTCCTGGATCTCCCCCTGTCCCTCGGTGCGGATCTTGCCCACCTCGAGGCTCACCAGTTCGCCCAGGTCGGCCTTGTGGGCCCGGATCGCGTCGCCGATCGCCCGCACAACCTGCCCGCGTGCCGGCGCGGGAACGCGACGCCAGCGTTTGAACGCCTCGCTGGCGCCCCCGACGGCCCGCTCCAGGCCCGCCGAGTCATCCATCCTTACCCCACCGATGGGCGCGCCCGTCGCCGGGTTGTGCGCCATCGCCACCCCCACCCCCCCCGCCACCCCCGCCACCCCCGCGCCGCCGGGCCCGGGCGCGACGAATCGCGGGTGCTTGGACAATCCCAGACGTTCGATCACCGGGTGCAGCATGGGCGGAGTGTAGAAGCAGACACGCCCCGAGGAAGCCCCGGGGCGCGTCGACAAAGCCTGAATATCCAATCCGCGTCACACGCGGCGGCGCTTGGTCGGCCGGCACCCGTTGTGCGGCACGGGCGTGTGGTCCTCCACCGCCGTGATCCGCAGCCCGGACGCCGTGAGCCCGTTGCAGGCGGACTCCCGCCCCGCCCCGGCACCCTTGATCCGCACCTCGATCTCGCTCACGCCCAACTTCCGCGCCTTCTGCCCGCAGTTCTCCCCAGCGCGGGTCGCGGCGAACGGCGTGCTCTTGCGCGTCCCCTTGAACCCGATCGTGCCCGCCGAGTCCCAGCACAGCGTCTCGCCGTTGGTATCGGTGATCGTCACGATCGTGTTGTTCTGGCTCGCCCGGATGTGCGCGATGCCCCGGACGACGTTCTTGCGGATCTTCTTGACCTTCGACATGCCTGTTCCTTTCGCTCCGGGTGTCCGGCCAAGACGCCGCTGCGCCATGGCCGGATCGTCGCGTCGATGTTCGTCAACCTGCGCCTACGCCTTAGCCCTTCACGCCCTTCTTGCCCGCCACCGTCTTCCGGCGACCCTTGCGCGTGCGGCTGTTGGTCCGCGTCCGCTGGCCCCGCACCGGGAGACCCCTGCGATGCCGCTCGCCCCGGTAACTCCGGATGTCCTTGAGCCGCTGCACGTTCTGGCTCACCTGACGCCGAAGCGCACCCTCCACCAGGTACGACGCGTCGATGATGGCGTTGATCTGCGCGAGCGAGGTCTCGTCCACCTCGCCGGCACGCTGGTCGGGGTTCACCTTCGCCTCCACAAGGATGTCCCGGGCGAACTTGGGCCCGATCCCGTGGATGTACTGCAGCGCGAAGTAGACCTTCTTCTTCTCGGGAACGTCGATGCCGGCGATACGAGGCACTGGAAACTCCTTGCTCTCCCGGGTGTCCGCACAAAGGCCTCTTCAGGCCCCGCACGGATCGGGAGTGTCATTCGTGTCATCCCTCGCGCGCCCCGGGCCCTCGCCCGCGGCCGCGACCGCTCAGCCCTGCACCTGCTTGTGCTTCGGGTCCGCCTTGCAGATCACGCGGACCTTGCCCTTCCGGCGGACCACCTGGCAATCCTTGCAGATGCGACGTACCGATGCGCGAACCTTCACGGCAGAACCCCTGGTGGCGGTGCTCGGAACCCCGGCAGAGCGCTTCCGCCGGGGGAAGGGAAGTATACCCCCCTCCCCCCTCCCCGCCCACATTCGGACCCGCCGCCACCCGCGCGAACCTTCTTGAGCCCCGCGCGTACAGGCTCCAACCATCCCCCGCCGATATTCACACCCTAGCCGCTCGTTCCCGCACCCCCGCACCCCCGGCCCGGTGGAACCGCTCCATGCCCACGCTTTCCCCCACCCCCCACACTCTCGCCCGCTCCGCCGCCCTCCGTTCAGCCGCCGTGGCCGTTCTCGCGGCCCTGCTCGCCGCGGCACCGGGTTTGGCACAGAACGCCCCCGCGAAAACCGCCCCCCGATCCGTCTCCAAGACCGCGACCAAGCCCGCGCCGGCTCGCCAGGCCCAATCTCTTGACCGCCAGATCGAAGCCCTCGTGGAGCGCACCAAACTCGGGCCCGTCCAGGTGGGGGTGGCCGTCATCGACTGCACCACGGGCGACACCGTCGCCTCCCACAACGCCCGTACGCCGCTCATCCCCGCGTCGAACATGAAACTCCTCTCCAGCGGGACCGCCCTGCTGGTGTTGGGCAAGGACTTCGAGTTCACCACCACCCTCGCCCGCGAGGGCGACCGTCTGATCGTGATCGGGTCGGGCGACCCGGGGTTCGCTGAGCCCGATCTCCTCAAGGCCATGAAGGTGAGCGTCGGCGCGCTCCTTGACCGCCTCGTCGAGGCCGTCACCGCCTCGGGCTTCACGGGCATCAAGGAGGTCGTCATCGACGACCGCGTCTTCGACCGCGACGCCATCCACCCCACCTGGCCCACCGACCAACTCCACCGCTGGTACTGCGCCCCGGTCTCGGGACTGAACTTCCACGCCAACATCCTCAACGTCTTTCCCGTCGCCGGCGACCGCCCCGGGCCCGCGCCCCAGCCCCGCACCGAGCCCGGCGCGCCCTGGCTCGAGATCGTCAACCAGGTTCAGACCGTCGCCACCGGCTCCACGGCCATCGGCGCGGCTCGCGAGGCCGCGCTGCGGTTCAGGGTCACCGGCACCATCCGCGCCACGCCCATCGAGCCCATCGACGTGACCGTGCAGGACCCCGCCACGCTCTTTGCCCGCCTGCTGGCCGACCGTCTCGCCGCCGCGGGGCTCGCCTCGCCCGAGGGCCTGGCCCACCGGCTCGCCGAGCCCGGCGAGGTGCTCAACCCGGGCCCCCCCATCGCCGTGGTCCGCACCCCGATGGACACCGCGCTCAAGCGCTGCAACGCCGACAGCCACAACCTCTACGCCGAGGCCTTCATCAAACGCGTCGGCCACGACGTCACCGGCCAGCCCGGCTCCTGGGGCAACGGCTCCACCGTCATCCGCATGCAGGTCGCCGAGAAAATCGGGCAGGAAACCGGCGCCATGGTCATCGCCGACGGCTCGGGCATGAGCCGTGAAAACCGCGTCACCCCGGCCACCCTCGCCGCATGGCTCGCCAGCCTCGCCAAGGGCCCCTCCGCCTCCGCCTTCATCGACTCGCTCGCCAAACCCGGCGAGGGCACGCTCGAGCGCCGTTTCCAGGGGAAACGCCTCACGGGCCAGGTCCGCGCCAAGTCGGGCTACCTCCGGGGCGTGCAGTGCCTCTCGGGCTACGTCACAGACCCAGCCACGGGCCGCCGCGCCGCGTTCTCCATCCTCGTCAACAACATCACCTCCCAGACCCCCGCCGGGAAGGTCAAGGAGTTCCACGAGGACGTCGTCGACCTCGTCGACCAGTGGCTCGCCAGCCCCCAGGGCGGCGGCACCGACCGCCTGGGCGGATAAGGCCCCGCGCGTCACCCGCCCCAACCCCCGCAATCACCGCTCCGGCATCGGGCAGTGCCCGCCGTGCTTGACGTGATAATCCTGGTGGTACGCCTCGGCAACGTAGAACTTCCCCGCCGCCTCCACGCTCTGCACCTGCGTCACGATCTTCCGCCCCGCGAACCGCGGCTGCCCCGCCTGCGACGCGATGAACTCCGTCGCCTGCTTCATCTGCTCCGCGCTCGCCGCGAAGATCGCCGAGCGATACTGGTCCCCGATGTCCGGGCCCTGCCGGTTCAACTGCGTCGGATCGTGGAACTTGAAGAACCACGCCAGCAACTCGGGATACGTCACCCGCGCCGGGTCGAACGCCACCTCCACGGTCTCGGCGTGCCCCGTGCCCTCCTCGCACACCTGCTCGTACGTCGGGTCCTTCGTCCGCCCACCCATGTACCCGCTCACCGCCTCGATCACCCCCGGGACCTGCTGAAACCGATCCTCAACCCCCCAGAAGCACCCGCCCGCGAAGTACGCCTTCTGCGACGCCACAGGCCGCGACGCCGCCGGCATCTCCTCCCCCTTCTCCACAAACTCCAGCGACGCCGAGTTCACGCAGAACCGCAGCCCCGTCGGCTTCGGCCCGTCGGTGAACACGTGCCCAAGGTGCCCGCCGCACCGCACGCACACGATCTCGTCCCGCACCATCCCGTGCGACGTGTCCCGGTGCGTCCCCACGTGCGCCTTGTCCACCGGCTGAAAGAACGACGGCCAGCCCGTCCCCGAATCAAACTTCCCCCCCGACGCAAACAACGGCAGCCCGCACAGCCGGCACACATACACCCCGTCCTTCTTGTTGTCCACCAGGTTCCCGCAGAAGGGCCGCTCCGTCCCCTGCGCGAGGATCACCTCGCGCTCCTCGGGCGTCAACTTCTTCGCCAACTCCTCGATCCGCGCCTTCCCGAGCCGCGTGATGTCGTGCCCGCTCTTGCTGTACACCGGCTTGCCCGACGCCTTGTCCGTCTCGGTCTTCATGGCTTGTTTCTCTTGACTCTGCACCGCCGCCCGTGCCGCTTCATGCGACCGCGACACCCCCACCGCCAGCACCGCCCCAGCCAGCAGCGCCACCGACACCACGACCAACACACCCACAATAAGCGATCTCATGGCGTCTCCTACGGGCCCAACCGGGCTCCGGTTCTCGCGCGCCCAACCCATCCCCGCTTCTCATCCTTCCACACCATCCACCCCGGGGCCACCCCCGGTTCACCCCGGGGCCACCCCGCGCGCCGGGCACGCCCTCCTCGGATGCCGACTCAGCACCACCGTTTCGCCTCCCCATAACCCTCCAATCCTCCGCCCAACCCGCCCGGCCCGCGCCCCTTCACGCACGGGCTTTCCCCTCATCCATCTCTCGCTGGTAACCCCCGGCCCAGATCGCACAGTCGTCCGCCCGGCCGCCTCGGTCGAGCCGCCCTGCCAGGAGGTTCCCATGCACAGCCCGCTCTCCACCCTCACGCCCCCACCCCCCGCCACCACCTCGAACCCGCACGCCCACGCCGCCCGCGACCAGTTCCCCTCCGGTCCTCATGGCCACGAGCCCGGCCGCGACCCCCTCGACTTCCCCCCCGAGCCGACGAACCAGCGCGGCGTGCTGCTGGGGGTGTGCGTCATCGGCGCGGGCATGGCCATCTGCGGCATCGGGCTCACGATCAAAGCGCTCACCGCCGGTGCCACCCCCGCCGCCGCTCAGGCCGAGCCCAGCCCCATCGCCTCCGCCATGTCCGAACAGGCCGCCATGATGCGCGAGGCCCTCAACATGGCCAAGCAGGCCCAGGACATGCAGCGAGAACGCATGGAGATGCTCCGCCGCGAAATGGAAATGGGCGAGCAGCTGCCCGGCGACGTCCTCCCCGCCGGCATGGGCCAATAGGCGCCCCGCGGGGCCGCTCGACGACCACACCGGCGGTACGCTCACTCGCCGTGCCCGCCGACCCGCTCGATCCCGCCACGCTCCTCTGCGAACGCTGCGGCTACGTCGTCGACGGCCTGCCCCTCGCCGGCGCGTGCCCCGAGTGCGGCAAGCCCATCGCCGAGTCCCTCCCCGCGCGCCGGACGGGCACGCCCTGGCAGCGCGATCGCACTCTGCCCGCCGCCGCCGCGACGTGCTGGGCCATGTGGGCCAGCCCGCGCCGCATCTTCGACGCCGCCGCCATCGCGCCCGATCGCGCCCGCCCCGGCCAGACTCTCCTCTCGCTGGCCGACCTCTGCCACTACGCCGCGGCGTTCCTGGCGACGCTGCCGATCGTTCTGACCGCCGGGGGGAGCATCGTCGTCTTCACGCTGGGGCGCGGCAGCGCCGAGTTTCTGCCGACGATGATCTGGCTGGCCGTCCTGGTGCTTGCCGCAGGTGGGATCGCGTTCCCGATCACGCTCGTGTTCGCCGCGCTCTCCGGCATCGAGCGCGCCGGAGTCCAGTTCTTCGGGCGCACCCGCCGCTGGCGCGTCTCGCCGGTGGTCGCGTCGGTGGTCTGCGCCCTCGCCGCCGCCGGGTGGGTCGCCGGCGGCGTCATCGGCATGGGCCTCTGCGCGGGCGCGTGGATCGCGGCCTTGGCGAGCGACAACGGCGCTCACTGGGCGAACCTCGCCCTAGCGAGCCCCATTGCCGGCTTCATCATCGGCCTCCTCTGGTTCGAGATCCTCGTCTACGTCGGCGTCCGCCGATGCCGCTTCGCCAACCACGCTCCTCCTTCCCCCGCTCCCAGCGGGACAGATCCCTAAGCGCAGCGATGCCGGCGGGGGCCCGCCCATCACCTCTCTCACCGCGCGGTCACGTCTGCCCCACCCACTCCGGCTTGGCGACCTCTCGCCACCGCGCGCGGATCGCCTCGATCTCCCCCGTCGGCAACAGCCCCGCGCCCAGCAGCGCCGCGTTCTCCTGCCACCGACCGGGCTTGCTCGTGCCCACGATCGCCGTGTGCACCCCGGGCTGGCTCAGCGTGAACCGCAGCGCCTTCGCCACCGCCTCCCGCGCGGGCCCCGACAGCCACGGGTACGACAACTCGCGCAATCGCTCCCAGTACGGCCGGCTGTAGTCCCCCTCGGGCACGCTCGCCTTCAGCCACGCCGCGTTGGCGATCGGACGCTTGGCGATCACGCCCATCCCGCGGGCCGCCGCCTCGGGCAGCACCGCGTCGAGCACCTGCTGGTCGGCCACGTTCACCGAGGTCTGGAGCACGTCGAAGCGTCCGGTGCGGATCGCCGCCAGGGCCGTGGCGCCGTCGCCGCTGTACCCGATGAACCGCGTCTTGCCCTGCCGCTTCGCCTCTTCGAGCGCCCGCACGCACTCGAAGTCGTTTCGCCGCAGGATCTCCAGGTCGCACGAGTGCAGTTGCACCAGGTCGAGCCGGTCGGTCCGCAGTCGCTTCAGGCTCCGCTCGATGCTCCACGCGATGCCCGGCGCGCTCCAGTCCTCCTTGGGCCCGTACCCCTCCGCGTGCCCGACCTTCGTGAACAGCAGAAACTCCCCGCGCCGGTGGCTCACCGTCGCGCCGATCTTCTCCTCGCTGTCCAGGTAGCACTCGGCCGTGTCGATCACGTTCAGCCCGGCGTCCAGCGCCGCGCCCAGGATCTGCGCCACCTCCGGCTCGGGCACCCGCCCGTACCCGATCTCCGAGCCCCCGAAGCCCAGCACGCTCGCCGACATGCCCGTGTTGCCCAGTGTGCGTCGTTCCATGGGCGATGGTACCGCCGCGGGGCCCGCGGCCTCACCCCTCGAACGCCCGCACCACCAGCGCGTCGTTCTGCCCGCCGAACCCGTAGTTCGGGCTCAGGCAGACACGCACCAGCGACCGCCCCTGTTCGTCCACGTACTGCCGCGCGCCGCCCGGCACGTAATCCAGGTCCAGCCCCGCGTCGGGCACGCTGTAGTTCTTCGTCCCCGGCACCCACCCCGTGCGGATCGCCTGCACGCAGGTGATCAACTCCACCACCCCCGCCGCGGCGATCAGGTGCCCCATCATGCTCTTGATGCTCGACACCGGGATCTTCGGCGCCAGCGGCCCGAACACCCGCTTGATCGCGTGCGTCTCGATCTTGTCGTTCTCCTTCGTCCCCGTCCCGTGGGCGCAGATGTAGTGGATCGGGGGCCGCCCGTCCGGGCCCGGCTCGCGCGGGTTGATCCCCGCCTGCTTCAGCGCGCTGACGATCGCCGACTGCGGGCCCTTGCCCTCCGGGTGCATGTCGGTGATGCGGAACGCGTCGGCGCTCGAGCCGTACCCCGTGATCTCCGCCAGCGGCGTCGCGCCGCGGGCCCGTGCGTGGTCGAGCGTCTCGAGCACCAGCATCCCCGCGCCCTCGCCCATCACGAACCCGTCGCGCGTCTGGTCGAACGGGCGCGACGCGTGCAGCGGGTCATCTCGCCGCGACGACAACGCCGTCAGACGGATGAACCCCGTGACCCCCAGCGGGTGGATCATCGTGTGGGCGCCCCCGGCGAGCATCGCGTCGGCGTCGCCCCGCCGGAGCATCTCGAACGCCTCTCCGATCGCCTGCGTGCTCGCCGCGCACGCCGTCAGGCAGTTCACCGCCGGGCCCCGCGCACCGAACGCCCACGCCACGTGGCTGAGCGTCATGTTGGGCTCCTGCTCGACCTCGCGCATCGGGCTCATCACCCGGGCCGCGGCCTGGGCCCAGGCCGGGTCGTCGATCGCCCGCTTGTCGTCCCGCCACCCCGAGAGGTGGGCCCGCGCGTAGTTGTCAAAGTCCAGCGTCCCCTCGCCCGAGCCCAGGTACACCCCGAACCGCCGGCGGTTCAGCCCGCCCCACTCCTCCAGCCCCGCCTGGCGCACCGCCTGCGCCGCCGCGCCGAGCGCGAAGCGCGTGTTGAGCCCCGAATCGACGTGCTCGGCGGCCGCGGGCAGGTGCCGCGAGAGGTCGTAGTCCTTCACCTCCGCCGCGAAGTCCGTCTTGAAGGACGCGGCATCAAACCGCGTGATCCGCCCCATCCCCGACCGCCCCTCGATCAGCGCCGACCAGGCGGTGGGCACGTCGTGCCCGAGCGGCGTCACCCAACCCATGCCCGTGATCACGACCCGCGGTGCGCTCATCGCGCCAAGCGTAGGGGCCGACCCCACCCCGACAATCCCCCGCCGCCGATCAACGGTCCTCCCGCAGCGCACCCGGGAGGGAGCGTCTCCCGCTTGGGCCCTCACTCACGCCCCGGCTTGCGCCGGGGCCTCTGTCACGGCCCTCGTTTTGGGGGTCGCGCTGTCCGTGTAACTCCGCGCGTGCGCGCGCACCTCGTTGCCGGGCATTAGAGGGGTCGCTGAGCGGCCCTCGCGCAGACCCTCCGACCCCCCCACCCGACCCCGCCGGATCGATCCTGGGGCATCGTAGAGGATTGGCCTATTTTCCGCATGGGAAACGCGAGTTTCTGTGGCCGTGCGCGCAATCTCGAGTACACGACCCCGGTCCAGCGTCGCGGCGGGGGTGCCGGTCGGGCCTGCGCGCAATCCGCGCGACAACGCGCGGATTCGTGCAACCGCCGGGTCACCGTCCGCCGGCGATGGCCTCGAGGCTCTCGAGGAGTTCGACGGTCATCAGCAGGCCCATCGATGTCGCGTCGGGGGGCATCGACTGGTCCCACACCGCGGCCCGCACCGCCCCCATCGCACGCTCCGGGCTGGCGTACATCCACGCCAGGTTCTCATCGGCCTGGAGTTGGCGGAGCGCTCGCGCAGCGAGCAGCAGGCGCGTCACCTCGCCCCCCACTTCATCGCGCGGCGTGAGCGCCCTGACACGGAGCATCGTCGCCATCGCGGCCAGCGGCCTCAGGCCCTCCCACGTCGGCAGACTGCCGGGGCCGCCGATGGTCAGCCCGCCCACCATGTCGGCTCGCTCCGGGCCCGCCGACTCGCTCTTGAGTTGGCTGACCCAGAGTTGCGTGCGCATCTGCCTGAGGGCCACGGCGGCGGCTGGCGACTGGCCCGGGGCGGCGGCCTCGATCTCCGCCCAGCCGGCCAGGGGCATCAGTCCAACGAGTGCCGCGGGCGTCGCGTCGCGGAGGCACTTGCGCAGCGGCTCGGCCCGCGCCTCGGGGCCGGTCGGCGCGAGCCGCACCCACGCGGCGGCAACGGCGGCCTGCTCGGGCGGGCTCAGCCCGGGCTCGAACTCGCGGCCCATCCACGCCTTGCGCACCCGGGCCGAGCACTGGCTCAGCAGATGCCGGTGCGCCGGGGAGAGTTCGCGCTCGGGCGTGCCGGGACGCGGCGGGGGTGGGGGTTCGAGGAGCGCCAGCACGGCAACGGCGGCGGCGCCGGCGCGCGTCCACGGGGGCGTCTCGTTCAACTCTGCATCGTCGAGTTCATGAAGGATGCGATCGGCGGCGTCCGCGGCGGCTGCGGAGGCGTCCGGGGACGCCCAGGCTGCGCGGGCGTATCGGCGGAGGGCCAGGGCGGCGAGGGCCTGTTGGTGGGGCGGGGCGAAGTCGGCCTCCCAATCGCCGGTCCACGGGCGGTAGGTGCCGCGGATGCCCAGGGGGGCGTCGCGCACCGGGAGCATGGCGCGGAGCGCGCCGGCCATGGCGTCGGCCATGGTGCGGAGGCGCGCGGTGTCGAGTTGCCCGACCTCGACGATCCGCCCGCCGCGGGTGAGGAATCGGGGCTCGTCGCCGGCGGCGGGTTGGGCGAGGTGTGACACGCGGAACCGAAGGAACGCGATCTTGTTCTTCTCTCGAAGGTCCTTGGCTTCGAGAAGGGCGACCTCGGGCGAGCCGGTGATCTTGGCGACCAGGGCCCGCGCGGCGGCCGAGGGCGTCGCGTTGGTCAGGAGCATCGAGGACGGGAACGCCGCCTCGATGCGGTTGCCGAGGCGGACGGCGACGCCCTCGATGGCCGGCGCGACCGCGGCGTCGAGTTCGGCGAAGGTCAGCGGCTCGATGGGCGTGGGCTCGCCGGCGAGTTCGAGGCTGACCACGACGTCGCGCCCCGCCTCGCGGAGGGCCTGGGGGCGGGTGGCGTCGCGCGGGCCGGGCAGGCGGCGGTCGGCCTCGCTGAACGCGGCGAGGAATGCGCGCCAGACCGTGCGCTGGACGGAGGACTCGCGATCAACGGCGGCACCTGAGGCGAGGATGTCGCTGCCGCGGCCCACGGTCTGGGCTTGAAACCGCAGGACGACCGCGGCGCCGGGTGCAGGAACAAGGGCGGCAGGGCCGTCGGGCGGGGCTGCGGGAACGGCCCAGGAGTCGAGCCACTTGCGGAGCGTGCGGTAGGCGGCCATGACCTCGGCGGGTGCCGGGGGCTCGGCCTCCGGTCGGCGCGCCCGGGCCTTCTGGGCGTGAGCGCTGGCGGCGAGGCATGGTCCGAGAACGACGAAGGCGGCGGCGAGGAGCGCAAGGAGCCCCGTCGTCTGTCGGGGGCGCGCCGCGGGAGAGTGTGGCGTGGCGTGAGCGCACGGGCCCGAGAACCGGGGGCGGGGGGAAGGTCCGAGGCGGTTCTCTTGCCGCGGGGCGGGGTCCGTGGCATGATGCACGCGCTGGCACATGGGTTGAACCTGTGTGAGCAGAACCGGCACGCACAACTCAAGACTTCGGAGAAGACCCATGTCCCAGATCGTGACCTTTACGGTGAACCGTCAGCGTATCGCCCTTCTCGCGCTCCTGTCGTTCATGGCGATGTGCTGAGCGAGGGGCTGGAGGGGCGTGCGGCGGAGCGGCGCGGCCCGCTTCTTCCGCGAGGCGGGCCCCCGGGAGTGTCGGCGCGACGCACGCCGGTGTTTCCGAGGTCCGCAGCGCGGATGAAGCGGCCCGGGCCCGGGGGCAGGGGTGGCGGGCGGGAGGGGGAACGGAAAGCCAGTACGAAAAAACGCCCGGGAGGGATGCTCCCGGGCGTTGTGGCGTTGGAGGAAAGGGCCGGAGGGTGGAGTAGGGTTTACTCGGACTTCTTGCCGAAGGAGATCTTGTCGGTGCCGAGGGCGCCGTGGGCGTCCATGCCGCCCTTGGTGGGGGTGGGGCCGCGTCCGGGCTTTTCGGCCTTCTCGCCGGCGGTGCCGCGGTCGGTGTCGCCCCACTGGGCGCGCTTGAGGGAGAGGCCGATCTTGCGTTCGGTCATATCGACACGGAGGATCTTGACGTCGACCTCCTCGCCGATCTTGACGACGTCCTGCGGGTTCTCGACCTTGTGGTCGGCGAGTTCGGAGATGTGGAGGAGGCCTTCGAGGTCGGATTCGAGTTCGACGAAGACGCCGAAGTTGGTGATCTTGGTGACCTTCCCGCGGATGACCATGCCGGGCTTGTAGTGCTCGGGGATGGCGTGGATCCAGGGGTCTTCGGTGAGTTGCTTGATGCCGAGGCCGATGCGTTGTTTCTCGCGGTCGACGTCGAGGACGACGCACTTGACCACGTCGCCCTTCTTGAAGATCTCGTTGGGGTGGGTGACCTTCTTGGTCCAGGAGATGTCGGAGACGTGGAGGAGCCCGTCGATGCCGGGCTCGATCTCGACGAAGGCGCCGTAGTTGGCGAGGTTTCGGACGGAGCCCTCGATGACGGTGCCCGGGGGGTACTTCTCGGAGACGAGTTCCCAGGGGTTGACCTCGGTCTGCTTCATGCCGAGGGAGATTTCCTGCTTGTTCTTGTCGATCTCGAGGATGACGACATCGACCTCCTGGTTGGGCTGGACGACCTCTGAGGGGTGGTTGATGCGTCGCGTCCAGGACATCTCGGAGATGTGGACGAGGCCCTCGATGCCGTCTTCGAGGCGGACGAAGGCGCCGTAGGACATGATGTTGACGACGGCGCCGCGGACGCGGGAGCCGACGGGGTACTTCTGCTCGATCTCCTCCCAGGGGGAGGCTTCCTTCTGCTTGAGGCCGAGGGCGATCTTCTCTTTCTCGCGGTCGATGTTGAGGACCTTGACCTCGACCTTCTGGCCGATTTTGAGGAGTTCGGAGGGGTGGTTGACGCGGCCCCAGGACATGTCGGTGATGTGGAGGAGGCCGTCGATGCCGCCGAGGTCGATGAAGGCGCCGAAGTCGGCGATGTTCTTGACCTCGCCGGTGACGAGTTCGCCTTCCTTGAGGGTTTCGAGGAGGCGCTTCTTGGCGGTCTCGCGTTCTTCCTCGATCAACTTTCGGCGGGAGATGACGATGTTCTTGCGCTCGGTGTCGATCTTGAGGACCGAGGCGCGGATGGAGCGGCCGATGTACTCGCCGATGTCGCCCGGGCGGCGGACGTCGACCTGCGAGGCGGGGAGGAAGACGGGGACGCCGATATCGACGAGGAGGCCGCCCTTGATCTTCTTGAGGACACGGCCCTCGACGACGTCGCCCTCCTTGGTGTTGTCAACGAGGCGCTGCCAGTTGATCTGGCGGTCGGCCTTGCGCTTGGAGAGTTGGATCTGGCCGTCTTCGCCGATGCCCTCGAAGAGGACCTGGACGCGGTCGCCCATCTTGAGGGAGGCGGAGTTCTCCCACTCGTCCTTGGGGACCATGCCCTCGGACTTGAGGTTGACGTCGATGACGACGTCGTCGCCGGCGAAGCCGACGATGGTGCCGTCCATGACGCTCCCGGGGGCCATTTCCTTGACCTGCTCGTTGAGGAGGGAGGCCATGTCACCCTTGGCGACGGCGATGCCGTAGGCGCTGGCGAGCATCTTCTCCGCGTCGGGGATGCTGGCGGCGTCGGACATGAGGGTGGCGATCAGGTTCTCATCGATCATGTGGCAGGGGCTCGGCCTCGCGGGAGGTGCGGTGGATACGCCGGGGGGCGTATCGGCATGACGGGCCGGGCACACGCCCGGAGGGCCCCGTCGGCACCGAGGAAGCGCGGCGCGCCAACGCAGCGAGCCGCGCCCGACCAGTCCCGAGGTTCAGCGGGGTTCCGGAGGGCGTCGGGAGGCATGGCGAGGGCCCGGCCCGCGCGTCGTGCGCGAAACGGGTCTGCGCCAGCATCCCGCGGCCTCCGCCGCGAGGCGAACCTTGGGCCGGACAGGGTGAAGATAGTAGCGCCATAACCCGCTGGGGATGGGGTCTGTGCGGGCAGGCCCGGCGGGGTTGCCCCGGGGGTGGGGCCGGGTGAGCCCTGCGCTTCGTGAGTGGTCGGCGGCCTGCGAAGCGAGGGGTTCCTAGACTCCCTGAATCCGCCGGCGCGACGGTGCGTCGGGGGTGGCTGTCATTTGGGAAACCCGATCATGCCCATCCGCACCGCGTACACCGCCAAGGTTGACTATCTCCAGATCCTCGACGAGAACGGGGTGCTGGACGAGAAACTCGCCAAGCCGGGCGAAGGGACGCTGACCGACGAGCAGGTGGTGTTTCTGTACGAGCAGATGCTGAACGGGCGGCAACTCGACGAGATCGCGTTCAAGTTGCAGCGGTCTGGGCGGATCTTCACGTACCCGCAGAACAAGGGGCAGGAGGCGTGCGCGCTGGGGTCGGGGTTTGCGATGCGGAAGGGGATCGACTGGCTGGTGCCGTGTTACCGGGAGAACGCGGCGTTGTTCCTGCACGGGCTGCCGATGGCGAAGGTGCTGCTGTACTGGGCGGGGGACGAGCGAGGGAACATCATCCCGGAGGGGGTGCGGGTGACGCCGATCTCTGTGCCGATCGGGACGCAGATGCTGCACGCGACGGGGATCGCGTGGGCGGCGAAGATCCAGAAGAAGGACGAGGTGGCGATCACGTACTTCGGGGACGGGGCGACGAGCGAGGGGGACTTCCACGAGGCGATGAACTTCGCGACGGCGTTCAGCGTGCCGTGCATTTTCTTCTGCCAGAACAACCAGTGGGCGATCAGCGTGCCGCGCGAGCAGCAGATGGCGAGCGAGACGGTGGCGCAGAAGGGGATCGCGTACGGTGCGCACTGCGTGCAGGTGGACGGGAACGATCTGTTCGCGGTGTACCGTGCGACGTACGAGGCGCGGGAGCGTGCGCGGGCGGGCGGCGGGGTGACGCTCATCGAGGCGATCACGTATCGGCTGGGCGACCACACGACCGCCGACGACGCGCGGCGGTATAGAGACCCGGAAGAGGTGGAGGCGTGGCGGTCGAAGGACCCGATCATCCGCACGCGGAAGTACCTGGAGAGCAAGGGCCTGTGGAACGAGGCGAAGCAGGCCGAGGCGCAGGCGCGTGCGGAGGCGATGACCAAGGCGGTGCAGGACGAGGTGCTGGGGATGCCCGCGCCGGATCGCAAAGAGATGTTCGAGCACCTGTTCGCGGAGATGCCGCGGGAGCAGCGGGTGCAGATGGAGACGTGGGCGACGCACAGCCTTGGGCAGATGCCGCAGCAGGCGGGGCTGCGGACGGGGTGAGGTGTCGCACGGGCTGGGGCCGCGTCAGTTGAAAAAAACGTCGGTGGATGGCGGGGCGCCGGATGGATCGGCGGGCCGGGCGGCGTCGTCGGGCGTTTGGTGCGCGACCAGCGTAACGGTGCCGCCAGCGCGGATGATGCCGAGGGGGCGGCCCTCGGCGGCGGCGAGGGCGATGAGTTCATCGTCGGAAACGACCCGCACACGGGTGGGCCCGGGGCGCGCGGCGAGGGCATCGGCGAGTCCCGATCGCGTAGCGACCTGAATGACGTTGGGCCGCCGGTGATCGACGCCCGTGGGGACGAGCGCGGGGGCGGGATCGTGGGCGAGCGGGATGGGGGGGGGGGGTGCTGGGGCGGTCAGCGCGGAGCCGGGACCCGCGCGAAGGGCAAGGAGCACGCCGAAAAGCGCGAGGACGGGCAGGACGCCGCAGGCGACGCGGAGCCCTCGGCGGAGCCGCGCGCGGGCGGCCATTCGTCGCTGCAGGTGGTCGAGCATCGCGGCTTTGCGTGCCGCGCCGATGGCGGAGAGACCCGGGGTGCCGCGCGGGTGGTGCGGGGTCATGGGTGGTTCTCCCGGCGTGCGGCGCCCACGGCCCGGCGCAGAGCGTCGAGGGCGCGCCGGGCGCTGCCGTGGACGGCGCCGATGGTTCGGTCGGAGGCCCCCGCGATCCCTCGGAGCGAAGCGCCGGCGAAGCGGCGGCGGAGGACCTCGGCCTCGGAAGGGTCGAGGTGGGCGAGGTGATGGAGGATGGCCTGGAGTTCGTCGGGGCACGAATCAGTGGTGGAGGACATGGGCGCGGCGCTGGCCCGCTCGCGCACCATTCGGCGGCCCTCGCGGCGGAGGGCGTCGACCGCGGCAGAACGGACGGCAAGGGTGAGCCACCCGTCGAGGGCGGCGCCGGTGGGCTGGGCGCGGAGCCCGCGGATGGCCCTGAGCATCGTCTCCTGCACCACATCGAGGCAGAACGACTCGTCCCGCCCGGTGAAGCGCCGAGCGAGGGCGAAGGCTCGCTCGAACCAGGCGCGGTAGAGCCGATCGAGGGCCGCGGGGTCGCCCCGGGCGACGCCGGAGGAGATCGTGGCGGCATCGGAGTCGGAGAACGTGGCGCGGTGAGCGCCGTGCGCGGGCGCAGCCTGCCGAGCATGAACCGGCTGCGGGTCATGCAGGTCGATCGGCACGCGGCGCTCCAGGGCGATCGGCGTCACGGGAAAAGGGTAGATCGGGGGCGGGGGTCAGGAGACGTGCGGGCTACTTGGGAGCCTTCTTGGCGGCTTCGAGTTCGTCGCGCAGGGTCTTGATGGTCTGTCGAGCGCGCTCGAGTTCGTCCTGCGCCTGGCGGAACTGGGCGTGCGAGACCTCCGCGGCGCGGCGGGAATCCTCGAACCGCTTGTCGGCCTCCGCCCGAAGGGCGTCGAGTTGCTTGCGGAGCGCGGCGATCTCGTTCTGCAGCGCCTCGGCGCGGGCGCGGGCGGCCTCGGCGTCGGCCCGGGCGAGGCGGGCGTGCTCGTCGATCTCGGCGCAGCGCGCGACGGCGCGATCACGCTCGCGGAGGACCAGTTCCAGTTGAGTGCGGGCGGCGGCCTCGGCGGCCCTGGCGTCGGCGACGGCGGGGATCTCGTCGGGGTCGCGGTCGATGAGCCGGAGGATGGCGCGGACGGCGGTGATGTAGTCCTCGGTGGTGGAGACCACCGCGGCGTTGCCCTGCGGATCGGCCTGGACGCTGACCCGCGCAGGCTGATCGGGCGACTGCGGGAAGACGGTGCGGAGCGCGTCGGCGACCGCGGCGGCGGGCGTGTGGGCGAGGTTGAAGCGCTCGGTGGCGGGCTTGGGGACGGGCCGGGCCCGAGCCTTGGCGTCGCTCTCGAGTCGCGCCAGCACCTCTTCGATCAGGATGCACTGCCCTCTGGTGCCGGTGACGAAGAGCAGGCCCGAGTCCTTGTGAAAGCGGATGTCGGCGGGCGTGCCGGCGGCACGATCGGCCTGGAGCGCGGCCTCGACGGCGCTCAGGGCGACGTCCGCGGTGAGTCCCGAGGCGGGATCGGCCCGAGGTGCCGTCAGCGCCGCCAGGGACATGACGCGGGTGATGGTCTCGGCGCCATCGGCCTCGCGTGGTCGTTCGAGGCTGACGACGAACATCGGCGCGCCGACGCCGAAGCCGGGGGGCTGCTGGTCGCCCGATCCCAGCACGCGCACACGTCCGCCGCGTGGGGCGGCGAGGTTGGCGATGGAGCGGATGGCGGTGTCGAGTTGCACGCCGCGGAAGGAGACGGGCGGCATGGCGAGTTCCTCGACGCCGCCGGTGAAGGCGACGTTGATCGGCGTCTCCGCGGCGGCGGACCGAAGGGCGGCGACATACTCGCCCACCGTGCCGCCGGCGAAGGCGATGTTGACGGTGGCGCCAAGCCAATCCGCCCGCTCCGATCGCGGTGGCGGCGCGGGGGGCGATTGGCCCGCGACGGGCGAAGCGTGGCCGGCGAGGGCCAGGCCGCAGAGGGCAGTGAGCACGGCCGCGCGGCGGACCGCGTGCAGCCCTCGGGCGGGGGCGTGGAGTTGGGGTGCCGGGGAGCGCATGAGGGGTACTCCAAGAGGCGGGTGAGGCGGGGGACCCGGGGAAGACGCCGCCGGGCCCGGGCGTTGGCGCGGGGAGGGCGGGGAAAGCGGCTGGGGATTCAACCCCGGGGGTCGGGGTGGCCGTAGGATCTACGCGGAGGGTCATGGCATGGCGGCGAAGGGGCGAAGGTCGCTGGGGTCGGACGTGGTGACACGCGGGGTTCGCGTGCGCGTGACGCCATCGTTTCTGCCCGAGCGGTCCGACGCGGATCATGGCGTGTGGGTGTTCCAATATCGCGTGCGGATCAGCAACGAGTCGGACACACCGGTGACGGTGCTGTCGCGGCGATGGGTGATCGTGGACGCGGACGGTGAGCGGCAGGAGGTGCGTGGCGACGGGGTGATCGGGCAGCAGCCGACGATCATGCCCGGGCAGGAGTTCCAGTATTCGAGTTACTGCCCGCTGGGAACATCGTGGGGCACCATGGAGGGGCAGTACACACTCCGTCAGGGCGCGGCGGAGCCCGCGGACCTCGAAGGGACGGGGCCGCTGGACGTCGAGCCGCTCGCGGTGATCGGACCCGGGGGGCGCGCCATGAGCGAAGGCGGGGGGGCCGGGGTGGGCGGTGAGTGCTTCGAGTGCGCCATCGGGCGTTTTTACCTCGTCGCCGAGCCGGCGACGGCGGCGCGGGACTGATCGCTCGCCGCGGGGCCCGCGAGCCCCGGTGGGCGGGGCGTGCGGCGGGGGTACACTGGATCATGGACCCCGCTCGGCTTACCGCCGTGATTCACGACGCGCTGCCCGATCTGCGGCGCATCCGCCATGACATCCACGCACACCCGGAGTTGGCGTACCAGGAGCATCGGACGGCGGGCGTGGTGACGCGCGAACTCGACGCGCTGAAGGCGCAGGGGATGAAGTACGTCGCGGGCCTGGCCGGCGGGACGGGCGTGGTCGCGTGGCTCCCGGCAACGGGCCCCGGGGCGGAGGCCGCGAAGGAGGCCGTCGGGCTGCGGGCCGACATGGACGCGCTCCCGATCGTGGAGCAGACGGGCGTGCCGTACGCCTCGACGACCCCGGGCGTGATGCACGCGTGCGGGCACGATGGGCACACGACGGTGCTGCTCGGTGCGGCCCGGGTGCTGGCACAGATGGAGCACCGGCCCAGCCCCGTGGTGTTCTGCTTCCAACCCGCCGAGGAAGGCGGCGGCGGCGGAAACCGCCTCTGCCAGGACGGGGCCATGAGCGGGGCCATCACCGGCGTCAAAGTCGGACGCATGTTCGGCCTGCACTGCTGGCCCGAACTGGATCTGGGGGTGGTGGGGACGCGGCCCGGCCCGCTGCTGGCCAGCACCGATGAGATCCGCGTGACCATCAAGGGCGTGCAGTCACACGGGGCGTACCCGCATTACTCGCGTGACACGATCGTGACGGCGGCCCAGTGCATCAGCCTGCTCCAAACCGTCGTGAGCCGCAACGTGGACCCGCTGCAGGCGTGCGTGGTGACGATCGGCAAGATCGAGGGGGGCACGGCGACCAACATCATCCCGGAGCGGACGAGTTTCATCGGGACGATCCGGGCGTTGACGCCTGAGGTGCGGGCGCTGGCGCGCGAGCGGGTGCGGACGATCTGCGAGCAGACCGCCGCGGCGATGGGTTGCACGGCGGAGGTGGAGTTGAACGAGGGGTACCCGGTCACGTTCAACGATCCGGCGCTGACGGAGCGGTTCATGGCGGTGGCGCGCGGGGCGCTGGGGGCGGAGCGGGTGCAGACACTCGCCAACCCGGTCATGGGCGGGGAGGACTTCTCGTACTACGGCAAGCACGCGCCGGCGGTGTTCTTCTGCCTGGGGATGAAGCCGAAGGAGCGGGCGACGTATCCGACGGTGCACCAGCCGGACTTTGACTTCAACGACGACGCGCTGCCGGTGGGGGTGGAGATGTTCTGCCGGCTGGCGGTGAGCGGGGCCTAGACGCGAGTCAGGGAGAGCGGTGCGAGAGTCGCGCTTTGACTAGAATGCCGGTCCCGAAGGCGGGGAGCCGGAGGGGCGTTGTTTTTGGGGATCGTTCGGTTTCGCGTGGATGGGCCCTGGCGGGGCGAAAACCGGCCTAGGCCGCAGCAGGAAGGATCCATCGTGGCTGATGCTCGCACGACGCCGAAGTCCGCTCCGAACCCCGAGCCCGAGGCGGGCGGGGGTACGGCGGTGGGGCCGGGGAAGCCGGTGGTCGAGGTGCAGGCGGGGGCGGCGGTGACGCGTGAGTACGGGGCGGACCAGATCAAGGTGCTCGAGGGCCTGGAGGCGGTTCGGAAGCGGCCGGGGATGTACATCGGGGGGACCGGGGTGGGCCCGCTGCACCACCTGATCTACGAGGTGGTGGACAACTCGATCGACGAGGCGATGGCGGGGTTCGCGACGACGGTGTGGGTGACGATCCACGCCGACGGGTCGTGCTGCGTGCTGGACAACGGCCGCGGGATCCCCGTGGAGCCCAAGAAGGACCCGAACCCGGCGTACGACGGGAAGCCTGCCGTCGAGTTGGCGATGACGGTGCTGCACGCCGGGGGCAAGTTCGAGAACGAGGGAGGCGAATCGGCGTACAAGGTGTCGGGCGGGCTGCACGGCGTCGGGGTGTCGTGCGTCAACGCGCTGTCGGAGTGGCTGGAAGCGGAGGTCTATCGCGGCGGGCAGGTGCACCGGATCGCCTTCGAGCGGGGGAAGACCACCGAGCCGCTGCGGGTGGTGGGGAAGGTGCCGGAGGGGTCGGGGTTCAAGACCGGCACGAAGGTGACGTTCAGCCCGGACCCGGAGATCTTCGCGGAGACGCGGTTCGACTACGACACGCTGGCGACGCGGCTTCGGGAGTTGTCGTACCTGAACCCGGGCGTGACGATCCGTCTGCACGACGAGCGGGTGGGCGCGGACGGGAAGACGCGGAGCGAGACGTTCCGCGCCGCCGACGGGCTGCGGGAGTACGTGCAGCACCTGATGCAGGGCAAGCAGCCGGTGAGCGAGGTGGTGTCGGCGAAGAAGGAGGACAGGGCGGCGAGCCTGGTGTGCGAGGTGGCGCTGCAGTACCACGACGGGTACAACGAGACGCTGCTGTCGTTCGCCAACAACATCAACAACAAGGACGGGGGTACGCACGCCGCGGGGTTCAAGGTGGCGCTGACGCGGACGCTCAACGCGTACGCCAAGAAGTCGGGCATCCTTCGCGAGAAGGACCCGACCCCGACTGGCGAGGACCTGCGCGAGGGGCTGGTGGCGATCGTGTCGGTGAAACTGCCGAACCCGGCGTTCAACAACCAGCCCAAGGAGAAGCTGCTCAACCCCGAGATCGAGAAGTTCGTCTCCGACGCTGTGGGGGAGCAACTGGAGAACTGGCTCGAGGAGCACCCGGCGGAGGCGAAGCGGCTGTGCCTGAAGGGGATCGTCGCCGCGCAGGCCCGGGAGGCGGCCCGCAAGGCCCGCGAACTGACGCGGCGGAAGAACGCCCTGGACGGGGGCTCGATGCCCCACAAACTGCGCGATTGCAAGACTCGCGACGTGGACCGCTCGGAGATCTTCATCGTCGAGGGTGACTCGGCCGGCGGGTCCGCGACGCAGGGCCGCGACGTGGAGACGCAGGCGATCCTGCCGCTCAAGGGCAAGATCCTCAACGTCGAGAAGGCGCGGCTGGACAAGGTGCTGGGCTTCGAGGAGATCCGCATCCTCATCTCGGCCCTCCGCTGCGGGATCGGGGAGGAGTTCGACATCAGCAAACTCCGCTACGGGCGCATCGTCATCATGACCGACGCCGACGTGGACGGGAGCCACATCCGCACGCTGCTGCTGACGTTCTTCTTCCGCCAGATGCCCGAACTGATCCGCCGGGGCAAGGTGTTCGTCGCCCAGCCCCCGCTCTTCCAGTTGACCTGGGGCAAGGGCAAGGCGGCGCGGAGCGAGTACGTCGTGGAGCAGGTACGGATGGGCGAGGTGCTCACAGAACAAGGGCTGGCCCGCGCGCGGCTGCTGGTGCGGGACCTGTCGGCAGACGCGGCATCCCCCCCACCGCCCCGCGTGGTCGAGGGCGAGGCGCTGCACCGGCTGGTGCGCGTGCTTCGGCGGCTGGACGAACTGGTGGAGATCGCGCAGCGCCGCGGGGTCCGCTTCGCCGACCTGCTGGGCACGCGCCACGCGGACCCCGAGGGCAAGGGTCGCCTGCCGACGCATCGGCTCACGTGGACCGGGGGCGAGGTCTGGGCGTGGAGCGAGTCGCAGGCACGGGCCGAGGCCGTCAAGCACGAACTCCGCATCGACGAGGCGGGTGACGAGGCCGCCGCCTCCGCCGCATCCGCCGAGGGACCCGCGCAGGCGGCCCAGCCCGTTGCGGGCCCGGACGCTCGGCGCGTGGCGGTGCTGCGGGAACTGCACGAGAACCGCGAACTCGAGCGGATCTTCGAGCAGTTGACCAAGGTCGGGCTGTCGATCGACGACTACACGCTGGTGCAGGAGGAGGCCGTCAGCGGCGACCGCCTGCCGACCAAGTTCGCGTGGGAGTTGGTGGGCGCCGGGGGGAACACACCCGCCGGGCAGGCCGAGCCCGCGGCGGAGTCCGCGGAGGAGCCCGGCGAGGGGCCGGACGCGCAGGCGAGCACCGGCGAGGCCGACGGCGCGGAGAAGGAGCCCTCGACCTCCAGCGGGCAGGCGTACGGGCGCGAGCAGGGGCGGCTGGTACCGGCGGCCAACCTGCCAGCGATCTTGTCGTCGCTGTACGAGGTGGGGCGTCGGGGGCTGGAGGTGAAGCGGTTCAAGGGTCTGGGCGAGATGGACGCCGAGCAGTTGTGGGAGACCACGATGGACCCGTCCAAGCGCACGCTGCTGCGGGTGAACTGGAACGTCGCGGGGGAGGCGGAGTCGCTCTTCTCGATCCTGATGGGCGAGAACGTCGACGAGCGCCGGCGGTACATCGAGACACACGCGCTGGAAGTCCGCAACATCGACGTGTGACGCAACTCCGGGGCCGGGGGCGGCTCAGAGCCTTCTCCTCCCGTCCCACGCACAGCGGGCCCCCCACTACGATTCCTCGATGCCCTCGAAGGCCCCCGAGCAACCCGTTGATCCGTCGCGCCTGGGCGTTGTGCACTACCCGGCGGCGGTGCTCCGCAAGAAGGCGGCGAAGATCGCCGAGGTGACAGACGAGGTGCGGGCCGTCGCGGCCCGGATGATCGAGTTGATGTTCGCGGAGGAGGGGATCGGCCTCGCCGCGCCGCAGGTGGGCCTTCCTTGGCGGATGTTCGTGTGCCACGTGCCGGAGGACGAAGATCGCCGGGTGGACGCGGATCCACCCTCGGCCAGCGCCCGGCCCGAGGTGTTCATCAACCCGGTGATCACCCGCTTCGAGGGGCCTCCCGAGCCGATGACCGAGGGGTGCCTGTCACTCCCGGACATCCGGGGAGAGGTGCTCAGGCCCCCCGGCGTGACGCTCACCGCGATGAACGACGAGGGCGAGCCCATCGAACGTCGAGCGGCGGGTCTGCTCGCCCGCTGCTGGCAGCACGAGATCGACCACCTCGACGGGGTGCTGATCATCGACAAGATGACGCAGATGTCGCGTCTGAAGAACCGGGCGGCCATCCGCGACCTGGAGCGGGACGCGGAATGACCCGCTCCGCCACCGTACATCAACCAACCGCAACGGAGAGTCGCGTGGGGGCGTATCCGGTGGTATGCTGAGAAGGGCCTCCCGCCGCGTTCTGTGGCGGCTGACGCGTCGGCGTCGGGCTCGGGGCCTGCTGAGACGGTGTGCTGAGGTTGCCGGTGTGGAGTACAACATGAGGCAGATGCCGCCCAACGGCTGGGGACGCCGCGCGTTCACGCTCATCGAGTTGCTGGTGGTCATCGCCATCATCGCGCTGCTGGTGGCGATCCTGCTGCCGAGCCTCGCGGGGGCGCGCAAGACCGCGCGGCAGGGGATCAACGCGTCGAACTTCAAGACGCTGGCGACGGCCAACAGCAGTTACGCGGCGGATTTCAAGGAACTCCAGGCGACGTTCTCGTGGCGCGGGCAGCGATTCCACCGCCTCACGGTGGGGATGAACAACGACGGGAGTTTCCGCACGGAGTTGCGCAACTTCTCGTCGGACCTCACCGCGGCGGGCGGGCAGGCGATCGACATCATCCGGCGCCGGGCCGAGCCCGAGTGCGTCGGCATTCCCGAACAGTCCAACTGGATCCCGCAGCCCACGTACACCCATCTTGTGCTCATGGACTTCCTGGCCGCCCGGCTCCCCGACCCGGTGCTCATCGCGCCCGAGGACAAGTTCCGTCAGCGCCTGGCCGACGGCGTGCGCGCGTCGGGCAACGCGCTGGCATTTGTCCAGAGCCTCTCCGGCGCGGCGTACAACGGGATGCGGATCACCTGGCCCTACAGCAGCAGTTACCAGTTCGTGCCCGCGTCGTACACCCCCGACAAGGAGTCGGGTGACGGCGGGCGGCTCAGGCAATACGAGAACCAGATCACCTATGAGTACAACCCGGGCAACGCCGCCACAGGCTCGCGGTACCGGCTTGCGGGGCGCAACCTCTCGGAGGTCGCCTTCCCGGCGCAGAAGGTTCTGCTGATGGAGGACGTAGGCCGCCTGGGCAAGATCGAGTTGCCATACCTGTACGACGGCGCCGTCTGCACCGTCGCGTCGTTCGACGGCAGTGTGCGCACGCTGCGGACCGACCAGACCAACCCGGGCGGCTACTGCGCCCTCAACTTCCGCCGAACCCCGGCCGTGTACGCCTACCGACCCGAGGTCGCGTGGGGCTACCCGCGCTGGCCCAACGCGGAGGACCCGCTCGAACTGTCGCTATTCGGGCGATACCGGTGGACGTACCGCGGACTGCGGGGGATCGACTTCGGCGGGGCCGAGCCGCTCGTGCGCGACCCTCCATGACCGAGGGGGGCAGGCCGGCGTGAGGGCCGGACGGCGCGCGGGCGTCAGGTGCCCCGGTCGAGCCGGTTGGGCGGGACGAGAACGACATCCTCAGGATCCACAGCCAGCGCGACGCGCCCGCGCGCGATCCCGCGCGGGTTCATCACCGCGACCCTTAGCGTGGGCACGCCCCCTGCATCGGTCTGTCCGCCCAGAGCGCCGGGCATGGGCTCGGGTTTCACAAGCAGGTGGGCCGATTCACCGAGGTACGTGGCATCGGCGACGCTGCCGTGAAACACGTTGTCGCCCGCGCGAGCGGCGGGCTCGCTCAGACGGATGGCCTCCGGACGAAGCGATGCCAGGACGGGTGAGCCCGCGGCGGCACACCCCTCGGGCGGCGCGAACGCGGAGCGGAGCCTGCCGATCCCCGTCCGCACCTCGACGCCCCGCGCGTCGGCGGCCTCGACGATGCCGGGGATGAAGTTCGTCTCACCCAGGAACTCCGCGACGAACGCGCTGCGCGGTCGGCGGTACAGGTCCTCGGGCGCTCCGAGTTGCTCGACGGACCCGCCGCGCATGATGGCGATGCGATCGGCCATCGAGAGGGCTTCCTTCTGGTCATGCGTCACGTAGACAGTGGTGATGCCGCTGGCGGTGCAGATGCGGCGGATCTCGCTGCGCAGTTCGCCGCGGAGTTTGGCGTCGAGGTTGGAGAGGGGTTCGTCAAGAAGCAGCACGTCGGGCCGGACGACGATGGCCCGGGCGAGGGCCACCCGCTGCTGCTGCCCGCCCGAGAGTTGGTTGGGCCTGCGGTCGGCGTAGGACTCCATCTGCACCAGCGCCAGCGCCTCGCGCACCCGCGCGTCTCGCTGCGCCCGCGGCACCCTGCGGACCTCGAGCCCGAAGGCCACGTTGGCCGCGACGGTCATGTGCGGCCAGAGGGCGTACGACTGGAAGACCATCCCCGTGTTGCGGGCGTTGGGGGGGGCGTGGGTCACGTCGCGAACGCCCGCGGGCGTGCCGAAGGTGATGCGGCCCGCGGTGGGCTCGGTGAACCCGGCGATCATGCGCAGCAGGGTGGTCTTCCCGCAGCCCGAGGGGCCGAGGAGGAAGAAGAGTTCGCCGGGCTTCACGTCGATGCTGACGCCCGCAACGGCGGGGGCGGCGCTCCCGAAACGCTTGACGATCTCCTGGATGCCGACCGACGTGGGCATGGGCGGGGATGATACAGTGCGTCGGCGACCCGTCGAGGCGGGACCGCGGGTGCATTCCCCGACGCGGCAGCAGACTCATGAAGCCTTCACCCGCCCGCCAACTCGACCGGCTTCGCTCGTGGCGGGTGCCGGTCGCGCGCGACCTCACCCTCGCCGGGCCGCTGGGCGATCAAGCCCGCGAACTGAAGCGGCAGGCACGGACCTTTGGCTCGCTCGGGGCGGCCTGGCAGGAACTCGCCCCCCAGGGCCCGGGCGAACGGGCCGCGCTGGTGTCACTCGCACGCGGCGTGCTGACGGTCCGCTGCGAAGACGCCGCGACGCGGTTCGAACTCGACCGCTGGCTCCGTGCCGGGGGCGAGATCGCCCTCATCAAGCGGGCGGCCGCGAAACTCACGCGCGTTCGGCTGGTGCTGTAGTCCCCGCTCCTTCCGGTTGGCGCATCGCATAGGGCGAGGCCCCCACGCCGCGCTCCCCGACCATCTGCACCCACGCCCGGGCCCCCTCCTCGATCGCCCGCCCCACCTGCGCCAGCGGCCGCACGAACGGCGGCACCCGGTCGCTCATGCCGAGGACGTCCTGCTGCACGATCACCTGCCCGTGGCACGCCGCGCCCGCGCCGATGCCGATGAGCGGCACCCGCGTCGAACCGAGAATCCGCCCCGTCACGGCGTCGGGCACCGCCTCCACCAGCAGCATGGAGCACCCCGCCTGCTCCAGCGCCACCGCGTCGGCCACCACCGCGTCGGCGGCGTCACTCGTGCGGCCCGCCGCGGTGTAGCCCCCCGTCACCGCCGCCCGCTGCGGCTTGCTCCCCACGTGCCCGCAGACGGGGATCCCCGCTCGCACCATGCGCGCCACCAGCGGCGCGAGGCTCGCGTCGGCCTCGAGTTTCACGATATCCGCGAGCCCGTCGGTCAGGAACCGCCCCGCGTTGCGCATCGCGTCGTCGGCGCCCGCCTGATAAGACATGAAGGGCATGTCACCCATCACCACGCACCCGGGCGCGCCGCGCTTCACGCCGGCGGTCAGCGCCAGCAGCACGTCCAGGCTCATGTCGATCGTGCGCGAGAACCCCAGCACGACCTCCGCCGCGGTATCGCCCACCAGCAGCACGGGGACGCCCGCGCGGGCGAGCCAGCGAGCCGTCGTCGCGTCGTAGCAGGTCATGCACGCAAAGGGACGAGCGGCGGGCGCGAGCGCCTGCTTCACCACGCCTGCCAGCGTGTGGCGCTGAACACCTGGCGCTGCGGGTGCGGCACCGGCTGGCTGATCCCCGGGGCGACGGCCGTTGGCTGCGTTCACGCGGGAATCGTAGGGCCGCTGTCGCAGAAGCCCGGCATCCCCGCGCCGCCGACCTGCCGGGCGCACATCGCCGCGGTCCATCGTGTGCCCACCGTCACCATGCGCCGATACGCCACGAGCCCGAGGATCATCAGGACCACCGGCAACGCGGTGTGCCAGGGCTCAAGCCGCCCGGTGAGCCGGTAGTGGTCCGCCGCGTCGAACGCGACGACATCCCACGCCGAGTGGAGCGCGATCGCTCCGACGAGCGACGCGGGGATCGCCCGCAGCGCCGCCCGGGGCCGGGTCGTCAGCAGCCCCGCGCCGAATCCGCCTATGCCGCCCATGATCAGGTGCCCCGCCAGGCGGACCGGCTCCTGCGGCGGGAGCGACTGGAGCGTCTCAAGCCTCCCCAGCACCCACACCGATTCCTCGAGTGCCGCCCCGAGGCCCGCGAACGACCCGTACATGAGCCCGTCGAGCGGCTCGTTGAAGTACCGACGGGCAGCCCACGCGACCGCGAGCACCGCCGCGAGTTTGCCCACCTCTTCGGTCACGCCGGCCATCAGCGCGAGCATCCCGTTGCTCACCAGCACCCCCGCGCCGTTCACGGCGCGGATGAGCCCCGCCTGTGCCGCGCCCGCGCCGTACATGCACGCCGCGCCCAGCGCGACCGCGACCAGCACCATGAACCACGGCTCTCGCTCGTAGAGGTCGTAGCGAACGACCACCACGCCGATCACGGCGGCACACGCCGCGAGCGTCAGGTAGAGCAGGATCGTCGGGAGGAGCACGCCCGCAGCATACCGCCCGGAGCAGTTGCGCCGGGGGGCCACGTCGCCCGCCACTCTTCACGCCAGCCACCCGCCGACAACCGCGGGCACAGGGGCGGCTCGCCCGGGCCAGAACCGCCGCGCAAGCAGACCCATCTCCACGAAGGCCCATCCGCAGACGCACGGGAGCAGCCACCAGCCCAGCGGGTCGATGCGCTCGGCAACTCGTGCCGCCAGCGCCTGCGCGTTGCCCTTCCACACCCCTTTGGCCAGGCCCACGAGCGGGTGGGGCCTGAGCAACGCCCGCGCGCTGCCTCGCTTCAGGAACGCGGCACCCGCCTCACCCTTTCGCGCGGCCTTGAGCAGCACCGCCTCCGCCTCCGCCGCCCCCGCGCCGGCCTTCGCCGCGCCCTTCGCCCACGCGCGACCCTCGGCGCCCATCACGTGCAGCGCCACCACGCCGCTCCCCCCGGCGCCCGCTTTTGCCCCCGTGCGTTCGACGAACCGTGCAAGGTCCGCCACGTCGTCGGCGTTCTCCGCACCGCGGAGCGCCCGCAGCGCCGTCGCGGGGGACGTCTTTGTGCTGACTGTGCCGACGTCCTTGAGCATCGCGCTCAGCCCGGCCTTGTCGGCCCCGCGGACGCCGGCCACGACGGCCTCACCCAGCCCGCGCGTCATCGCGCCTGTCTTGCGGCCGATCTTCAGGAGCGACGCGCCCCAGTCCACCTCCGGCGCGAGCGTGGTCGCCACGCCGATCCCCGAGAGCGCAGCGATCACCGGATCGGCCTCACCGTCGACCACAAGCCTCGCGCCCTGAATCGCCAGGTCGCGGATGTCCCCGACCAGGAACAGGTCCGCCGTCACCGCGCCCACGAGCGCCTCGAGCGAGTCGCCGCGGCCCGCGAGGGCCCCGAATCCAAACTCCCGGGCTCGCCTGAGCCAACTGGCCTGCGCCGCGACGGCGTCGGCCCGCTCCCGCTCGACCGCCTCGCGCTCCGCGCCGGCGTCCAGGCTCGCCAGCCCCGCGTCGGCGATCATCACCGCCTCGCCGAATCGCCCCTGCTCTCGCAGCGTCCGCACCTCGCCGGCGAAGTCAAAGTCGGGCAGCGCCGCCAGTTGCAATCGCGCCAGCCGCGCCCCGGAATCCACCGCCAGCGTCCACGCGACAAACACCGCGACCACCAGACGCAGCACGCCCCACCGCGACCGCCACAGGGCCACCAGCGTCCTCACCGTTGGGCTCCCGCCTCGGTCGCCGAGGCCTCCGCCCCCACGGGCCGGCCCTCGCGCCACCCGGCATCGACAAACTCAACCCGCACGCTCGCCCCCTCGCCGGCGATCGCCCGCACAAGATCCTCCACGCGACGGCGCGTCTGATCGCGCACCATCGCCTGATCAGCGAGCGTGAGCACCATCCGGCGCGACTCCTCGCCCAGGCTCCGCCGCGCGTGGCCCAGCACCTCCTCCCCGCCGATCGATCGGAACCGCATCCACCCCGCGTCCACCCGCGCCTGTTCCAGTTCGGGGTAGGTCTCCGTCGCGATCCGCCTCGGCTCGGGCACGCGCACCACGTACGCGTTCACGAGCCCTCGCCCGCCGCCCAACCGGATCGACTCCACCGACGCCGCGGAGAAGTCCGTCCCGAAGTACATCCTCACCGGCACACGGATCTCCGCGTCGATGTCTCCCCGCCAACTCTCGTCGCGGGCCCGAACCGTCACGCTCGTGTCCAGCGTCACCGTCACCAGTTGCATCGCCTGAACCGCTTTGGACACGTCCGCCACCTGCGGCGGCGCCGGCGGGCGTCGCGGCTTCCCGTCGGGCCCCACCGCCGCGCCCTCGCCCGCGAGCCGGACGCCCCCAACCGCCCGCTCCTGCTCCCATCTCAGGTATGCCGCTAGGCAGCCGGTCAAGAGCGCCGCCCCGAGCACCACGGCCACGATCGAGGGGCCCCGCGCCGCCTCTCCCGGTCCCGCGGATGCCCGAGTGTTCCCCATGCCCATGATTGCCCTCGTACGGCCCGGCGGCGCGCACCGTTCGCGCGCCGCCCGCATCGGCCTCGCCAGGCCTGTATCGACCGTGATCCCGCCGCTGCGGGAGTATTGGGAATCGGGCCCACCGACCCTCATCGCCGGGCCCACCCCGCCACGATCGCACCCTACCATCCCGGCACGCGCGTTGCAGGAGTCCTCGCATGGGTTGCTCCAATCACGGCTGCGGCTGCGGTTCCAGGTCCTCCAAGCCCGTCTCCGACCGCGAAGGTCCGAGTCAGGCCGATATCGCACGCTTCAGCAACGTCACCCGCACCTGCCCCGCCTGCAAGAAGGAAGTCTTCGACGACGTGGACGTCTGCTACCACTGCGGCGAGGCCATCCAGGCCACCGCCCGAGCACAGGGCGGCATGCCCACGTGGGCCATGATCACCGCGGGAATCCTGCTGGTGGGATTCGTGGCGGTCTTCGTGCTCCGCTGAGCACGCCCGCCCGCTACGGTTGATAGAACTGGTCCCCGGCCGGATGGCTGGGCGAAGCGCCGTCGGGCTTGGCCGCCGCGGCCTGCTTCTCGGGGTCGGCAATCGCCGCCCGGGGTCGGCCCGTCACCAGGATCAGCCTCGCCCAGAGCAGCAGCCCGAACGCGGCCACTGCGAGCGAGAAGTACGTCACTTGGCGCTTCAGACGGGGCTTCACACCGGGCAGATCGGACACCAGCCCGGACCGGTCCAGCCCGCCGACGAGGGGCTGCTCCGCCTCGGCAGTTCCCAGACGCACGACGCCTGTTATAAGAAGAAAAACCTAGCCTATTTTAGTGACATTCCCGCACTGCTTCGTGTGCCCGGTCTGCCGCTTTGGCGGGCACCGTCGCATCCAGCGATGCCAGGCGGGCGTAGACAATGGCGACCCGATGCCCCGCCTTTCCCCGAGGCACGAGTCGGCCCGCCGGCGGGCTCCAATCGTCCCGGCACGTCGGAGTGACCCATGACATCCGCGAGAATGATCCTGCTGGCCGCATCGGTTGGTGGCGCGATCGCCGCCGCCCCGGCCGCCCATGCCGCGCCGGACGGGTTCTCCTTCTCGCTCGGCTTCAGCGACGTGTACAACGGGCTCGGGCTCTCCAGCCTGAGCGTCGGCTACTGGAGCGGCTGGCGGCACTCCTGGTACGACTCCTGTGGCTCCGTCTACTGGCGCGCCTGCGATCCCGATCCGTACGACTGCTGGGACGGGTACGGTCCTTCGTGGTGCGCGCCCTCGGTGGTGTACTCACCGGTCGTGGTCCATCGACCGTACGGCTGGTATCGCCCTCGGTACTACGCGCCCGTCGTGGTGACGCCCGCGTGCGCGCCGGTCTATGTCTACGAGCCGTACTGCTGGTCCCCCAGTTACTACAGCACGGCCTACTGGGGCTCCGGGTTCTCCTTCTCGATCTCGATCTCAAGCGGGTATCACTGGCGGCGCTCGTACGCGTGCGCACCGGCCTATGTGCCCTCCCACCACTATTCGTGGCATCGGCCCTGGCGCGGGTGGGACCGGTGGGACTGCGATGACCGCCCCTATCGCGGCCCGGGCTGGCACGGCTCGCGCGACCTCGGCTACGCCGATCGCGGCCCCACAGCAACCGCCGGTCGCCCCGGCGCGATGGGCCCGACGCCGATCGCGTCCGTCGGCACGCCGCCCGCTGCGGAGGGTGTCTCCCGCCCGCTCCGCGGGATGCCGGGCAAGCCGAGCACCGCGCCGATGAACCGCCCACCGGCGCTGGCCGACGAGAAGCCCGCCCCGATGGGTCCGATGCCCGTCAAGCCTGGCGCGAAGGACGAACCGGGGACGCCGACGACTTCGCGCCCGCTCAATCGGCCGACGGTGGGGCCGATGCCGGGCAAGCCGTCGCCGACACCGACGACTGCGCCCTTGCCGATGCCGGGCGCGCCCAAGCCCACGATGGGCCCCAAGCCCGCGCCGGTTCCCGCGCCCGCGCCGTCGCCGCAACCGACGAGCCCGCCCGCGCCCAAGCCCACGATGGGCCCCAAGCCCGCGCCGGTTCCCGCGCCCGCGCCCAAGCCCACAATGGGCCCCAAGCCCGCGCCGTCGCCGCAACCGACGAGCCCGCCCGCGCCCAAGCCCACGATGGGCCCCAAGCCCGCGCCCAAGCCCACGATGGGCCCCAAGCCCGCGCCGGCACCCTCACCGGCACCGTCGCCCTCGGCACGCCCACAGCCAGGCCCGAGCAAGGTCGCCCCCCCGGCTCCGTCCCCGCAGAAGCCCGTTTCGCCCCCCAAGCAGGCGGAGCCGCGCCCTGGCCCGCCCGCCCCGGCGGCGCGTCCAGCCCAGCCGATGGGCCCGGGCCCCAAGCCCGGCCTCGCGCCAAAAGGCCCTCAGGCCCCTGGGCCTCAACCCGGTAAGGATGGCAAGCGGTAATCCCGCGGCGTCCGCGCTCCGCCAAATTTGCGGTCGGCTGAACCCCGCCTCGGGTCTGCGCCCTTAGTCTGTTGGCGTGCTGACCCCACACGATCCAACCAGACCGACCGCACCCCCCCCCGACGACCTTCCCCCGGCGCTGCACGCGGACCTGTCGCGCCTGTACGACCGTCCGATCTCGGTGCCTCCGGACCTGGACGCCGAGGTGCTGGCCGCGGCGCGCGAGCGGCTGGGCCGACCGCGACGCACGTTCTCCCGCTCGCCGCTGCTGAAGATCGGCGGCGGACTGGCGGCGGCGGCGTGCCTGGGAGTCGTGGCCTTCGTCAGTTGGCCGAGCCGACCGGCGACCCGCGGCGGCCCGACCCTCGCGAGCGCGGGCACCGATGAGGCGACCACGCTGCGCTTTGCCGACCCCGTCGAGCAACTCAAGTCGCGCGCCCGCGGTCGGCTCGAGTCCGGGGCGGGCGAAGGCCGGTTCGCCGGGCGCGTGCTGCACGACGCCGATGCCGCGGGCGCTTCCAGCCCCCCCCGCGCGGATGCCGACCTGAACGGCGACGGGACGGTGAACATCCTCGACGCCCTCGCCCTCGCCCGCGCCATCCGCGCGGGCACGGCGGTCCCCGCGCTGGACGACCGCCTCGCCCTCGTGGACCTCGACTCCAACGGACGGCTCGACCAGCGCGACGTGGACGCCATCGCCATGCTCGCCGTGTCGCTCACCCCGGCGCCATCCGGTACGGACCCGGCGCACGGCAGCGGCGGAGGTGGCTCGTGAAGCGCCGACCCGGACTCGCGCTGCTCGCGGCGGCCCTCGGCTTCGCGATGTGCGGGCTGACGGAGCCCCCACCGCCGACTTCGCCGCCCTCGGCCCCGCCCGCCAAGGCGCCCGCGCCGGACGCTGACGTGCGCTTCGAAGCGGTGGACGTGTTCGTGGACGCGGGCGAATCGCCCCTCTCGGCGTATCAGTTCGACCTCGCCACGCCAGCGCGGGAGGGTTGGCAGGCGTCGATCGTTGGGGTGGAGGGCGGTGAGCACCCCGCGTTCCGCAAGGCCCCCTATTACGACCCAGCGGCCCTGCACGCCGGGCGGATCATCATCGCCGCCTACAGCGTCGACGAGGCGCTGCCGACGGGGCGAACGCGCGTCGCGCGGCTGCACATGGAACTGCGGCGCGTCGCGGGCGCTCCGGCCGCCGAGGCCTTCGACATGCGCCCGCCCCCGGCCGCGCCGGCCTCGAGCAAGCAACCGGGAACGGTTCTGCCGACCGCACCACCGCCACCGGCCGCGCTTCCGGCAGTCGAGTCCGGGCCGACAGCGAAGAAGGTGCCGGGCCGCCCGGGAGCGCCGCCCGCCCAATCCAGCCCGCCCACCCCCAACCCGGCGACGACGGGTGCGCCGGCCCCGGCACCTGCGGCCGCACCCGCGAGCGCGCCACAGGCCGAGAAGAATAAAGACGCCGCGCCCTTGCTGGGCGGGTACACGATCGCGCTGACGACAGCGGCGACAACCGGCGGCGCCACCGCGCGGGCGACGGTCTCGCTGGCGCGAGCCGCGCAGGCCCCCGCTCCCACGCCGACGCCGGCCCCCGCTCCCATCCCGACACCCGGAGGCACGCCATGAGACGCATCCCGATCAGCGCGGTCCGCGCACTGCTGACGCCGCCGATGATCCTCGTGCCGCTCGCTGTGCTGTCGTGCGCGCTGGCGGTGTTCGTGGGGTGCGCTAGAGAGCAGGCCGATCGCAGCGACTCGAAGGGACCCGCCACGACCGGGACGCCAGAGCGGCTGGACACGTACTCGCTGCCGCTGGCTCCGGTGGTGGATCAGCCCCGCGTGTTGACAGTGCAGCCCGGCGAGCCCGGGGCCGATCAGGCTGGCGCGATGGGCCGCGCGGTCCCGCCCAGAGATGTACTGGCGGAGGATGCGACACTGTCGCTCAAGCCGCAGAGCGCGGGCCGGTCGGCGAGCGCACCCGCTCCCGCGCCGGCCGGCGGGCCACCCAACGCCAAGCCCGCCGGGCCGCCGATGGCAGACACCCCGCCGCCGGCCGCCGATCCGTCACCAGGAGGGCAAAGGCCTCGCGGTGGGGGAGTGACCGGGGGCGAATCGGGCACGGGCGGGCCCGAGCGCAGGAAGGACGCCGGGGGGGGGGACTCCAACCTGGCGCAGAACATCACGCAGGTTCCCGGGGGCGCGCTGGACAAGGCGGCCGAGGTGCGCCGCGCCGTCGAGCAGGCGGCCGCATCGCGGTCCCTGCGGGCGCTGATTGATTTCCCGGGCTCACGCCCGCGGGAGAGCGACGAGGTGTGGGTGATCCAGCGTGCCCCGGCGCCCGCGCGGGCCCAGGGCGACGAGTTGCCCGGCACCGGGAGCATGGTGACGACCATCCCCGACCCCGCCCGTCCCGGTGCGACGACCCGCGTGCCCGTGCCGCTGGCTCACACGGACGTGAAGGCGAGCATCGTTGGCAACCTCGCGACCGTCGGCGTCACGCAGCAGTTCCACAACCCGTTCGACTCCAAGATCGAGGCGGTGTATGTCTTCCCGCTCCCGGAGGACGCCGCCGTCAGCGAGTTCGTGATGACCATCGGCGAGCGGACGATCCGCGGGATCATCCGCGACCGCGACGAAGCCCGGCAGACCTACGACGCCGCGAAGGCCCAGGGCTACACCGCGGCGCTGCTCGAGCAGGAGCGTCCCAACGTCTTCACACAGTCCGTCGCGAACATCGAGCCGGGCAAGCGCATCGACATCACGATCACCTACTTCGGCACGCTGGCGTTCGTGGACGGCGCGTTCGAGTTCACCTTCCCGATGGTCGTCGGCCCGCGGTTCAACCCGCCCGGGTTCTATGCGGGCGTGGGCGCCGCGGCACGTGGGAGCGCCCCCGGCGCGAGCGGGCAGCCCGTGCAGGTGCCATACCTAAGGCCCGGCGAGCGGAGCGGGCACGACATCGCCATCAACGTGGAGATCAAGCCCGGCATGGCCATCGAGCGCGTGACGTGCGAGTCCCACGTCGCGGAGATCACGATGGGCAAGCCGGTGTTCGCGGACGGGCGGTCGCGCCCGCCGTCGGTGCTCGAGGCGCGGGCGCGGCTCTCGCCTCGCGACGCCATCCCCAACAAGGACTTCGTCCTCCGCGTGCACGTGGCGGCAGACCACCTCCGCTCGGGCGTGGTCACGGGGACGGACCGCGATGGCCGGACGTACTTCAACCTGCTCCTGGTGCCCCCCGCGGAGCCCGCAACACTGAGCCGCGCGCCGGTGGAACTGGTCTTCGTGATCGATTCATCCGGCAGCATGAATGGCTGGCCCATCCGCCGGGCGTTGGCAGCGGTGGAGCGGGGGCTCCGCCGACTCGACGAGCGCGACACCTTCCAGATCATCAACTTCTCCAGCACCGTCAGCGCGCTGGGCCCGGCACCCCTGCCCGCGACCGCGGAGAACGTCGAACGCGGGCTGGAGCACGCGCGGCGCGTGTCGGCCGAGGGCGGCACCTACATGCTCAACGGGCTGCGCGCGGCCCTGGAGTTCCCCGCCGACCCCATGCGCCTGCGCTTCGTCTGCTTCCTCACCGATGGATTCATCGGCAACGAGGCGGAGATCATCGGCGAACTTCAGGCCCGCCTGGGCTCGGCCCGCGTCTTCTCCTTCGGCGTGGGATCGTCCGTCAACCGCTACCTGATCGACGCGATGGGGAAGGTGGGCCGGGGGTGCGTCGCCCACGTCGCCGCGGGAGACTCGGTCGAGCAGATCATGGACCGCTTCTTCGACCGCATCAGCCGGCCGGCGCTCACCGACTTGCGGATCGACGCGGGGGCGGCCCAGGTCGAGGAGATGTACCCCCGTAGGCTGCCCGACGTCTTCGCCGGTCGGGCGCTGGTGGTGGCGGGCCGACTGGCGCCGGGAGCGACGCTCAACGCCGCGGGGCTCCGCGTGGTGGGCAACGCGGGTGGCAAACGGGTGGAGTTCGAGGTGCCGGTGCGGGGCGAAGGGGCCGAGTCACCCTCGTCCAACCCCGCGCTGGCGAAGGTCTGGGCTCGCGCCAAAATGGCGGACCTGGCGGATCACGCGTCCGCGCCCGCCGTGCAGGAGACCCTGGGCCAGATCCGGGAGATCTCGCTCAGCCACGGGTTGATGTCGGCGTTCACCAGTTTTGTCGCGGTGGACTCGCTGGCGCCGACGGCCGGACAGTTCGGCACCACGGTCGCCGTCCCCGTCCCGATGCCCGAGGGCGTGCAATATCGCACCACCGTGCCGGAGCGGTAGGGCCGACGGCGGTCGGAGCCCACAAGGCCGCGCTCTCCGCGCGCCCCCTCGTCTCGATGTGCTGGGGCGCCCCAGCCATTGGCGGGACGCTCTGTGAATGGGCGCGGAGGGATTCGAACCCCCGAAGACGTAAGTCAGCAGATTTACAGTCTGCCCCGATTGGCCACTCCGGCACGCGCCCGAACATTCTACAAACAACCGTCGCGCGGTCCGCCCAGCGCGACAGGCCCCCAGCATAGCCCGGCGTCATTGGCGGGAAAAGCCGGCGGCCGGACTCGAACCGGCGACCTGCAGTTTACAAAACTGCTGCTCTACCAACTGAGCTAAGCCGGCACGCGCGGATCACTCCACCCGCGGTACACCATCCTAGTCCCGACCGCCGGTCAAACTCAGCCGGAGAGGGCGGTTCGTCGCCAACAGCCGTACACCGGGGCCAAGGCGCGACCAAGACCCCCAGCCGCCCCCTCTTCGAGTTGGCCGACTCGTCGGCAGACAGACTTCGCCCCCACCACTCACGGCTGAGCGTCCCCCGATTCGAATCTGGCACAATCAGCACGTGACGCCCGCCCCGGCGGGCCCATCCGCTGACATCTGGAGCCACCTATGCGCGACGCTCTCCTTCCTCGCCCCTCCCATCACCGGCACGCCCGCCGTTGCCCGCTCGCCCGCTGCTGGACGACTGGCCTGTTCGCATTCGTTTGGATCGGCTCCGCGGTGGGGCAGACGCTTCCCCCGCCGCCCGTGCCCCAGGCCAACCAAATCACCGAGGCCAAGCGCGTGCTGGGCAAGGTGCTCTTTTGGGATGAGCAACTTTCGAGCGACAACACCATGTCCTGCGGCTCGTGCCACTCGCCCGGCGCGGGTGGCGCGGATCCGCGCCGAGTGCGAAATCCGGGGCCGGACGCGGCGTTCAATAGCCCCGACGACATCTTCGGCTCCCCGGGGGTGATCCGGTCTGACGCCGCGGGAAACTACAAGCGCGACACCACCTTCGCCTTCGCGACGCAGGTCACGGGGCGCACCTCGATGGACTTTGGGATGGCCGCCTATGTCCAGGGCGGCGGGGCGTTCTGGGACGGACGGGCCCGCGCCCAGTTCATCGACCCACAGACCAACCAGGTGGTCCTCAACGCCGGCGGCGCCCTGGAGAGCCAGTCCGTCGGCCCCCCCATGAGCGACGTGGAGATGGCCCACGAGGGGCGGGATTGGAACCAGGTTGCTGCCAAACTCGCGGCGGCCCGCCCGTTGGCCCTGGCGACGAACATCCCCCCCGACATGCTCGCGGCGGTCACCGCCCGACCCACCTATGCCGAGTTGTTCCAGAACGCCTTCGGGTCCCCGCAGATCACCGCGTCGCGCATGGCCCAGGCCATCGCGACCTACGAGCGCACCGTCATCCCCAACGACACGCCGTGGGACCGGTTCATCGCCGGGCAGCAGAACGCCATGACGCAAGGCCAGATCCAGGGTTGGAACTTCTTCCGGAACTCCGGGTGTTCGGTGTGCCACCCCGCGCCGGTATTCAGCAACCAGACTTTCCGCAACATCGGCGTGCGCCCGCCCGACGAGGATCTGGGCCGCCAGATCGTCACCAATGCCGCGGCCGACCGCGGGCGCTTCAAGGTGCCCTCGCTCCGCAACGTGGGCCTCCGCCGATCGCTGATGCACAACGGCCAGTTCACCAACGTCACCGACGTCATCCACTTCTACAGGCGAACCCCGGGCGCGGCACCGATGTTCAACGACAATCGCGACCCCGCCGTCCCCGTCGGCGTCCCGGGCAACGTCGTCAATGCCCTTGCCGATTTCCTCAACAACGGCCTCACCGACGCCCGCGCACGCGACCAGGCCTTCCCCTTCGACCGCCCGACGCTGTTCTCCCAACGCCCGGAGCACCAGGCCGAGAACCTCGGCGGCGGCACCGCGGGCTCCGGGGGCCTCATCCCCCAGGTCCTGCTCGCCGACCCGGCGTTCGTGGGCAACGCCAACTTCCGCATCGGCCTCCACAACGCTCGTGGCGGAGCGCAGGCTTCTCTCATCCTCTCCCAGACCCCCCCGATCAACGGCTCCCTCGCCGGGCAGGTCGAAAGCACTCTCGTACTCTCCGGTGCGGGGAACGGCACCGGCGTGGGCACCGCGCACTGGCCCATCGGCGCCAACGGCCTCCTGAACGGGCGCACGTACTTCGCCCAGTGGACAGTCCAAGACCCCGCCGCTCCGGGCGGGATCGCCCGCTCGAACATCGTCCGGTTTACAACCTTCTGCGCCGGGCTCGGGTGCCCCCCGTCTTGTCCGGGCGACTACAACCTCGACGGCAACGTGACGCCCGACGATCTCGCCGATTACATCGCGGCATACTTCGCCTCGCCGTCCACGGGGGCGGACTTCAACCTCGACGGGTCGACGAATCCAGACGATCTGAGCGACTTCATCGCCGCGTACTTCGGGGGATGCGCGGCCTGAACGCCTGACACCCATCTCACCCGCCTCGTTCCCTCAGAAGGCGGCCCAATGGGCCGCCTTCTGTCATGTGCGGCAACCGGTGACGGCCTGGGTGGCTCGGATCTTCGAGTGCGGTGAGCATTTTATCCCCCCAAAATGGTTGCTTATCGCGATATCTTGGGCGATGGCCTGCTCAGAGTTTGCCCGAACTCTCAAGGAGATTTGAAAAAAGACTTGAAAAGGAACGGGACGCACGTCACACTATGACATCGCGAGTCGCGGAGACGCGGCGGCGACTGGTCACACAAGCCAAAGAGGAGAGAGTACATGAGCCGTGGATCCGTTCGCATTCTGCTGTCTGCCGCTGGCCTCGCCGCGGCTACTGCCACTTCCGCGATGGCGCAAGCCCCCGCGACGGCCCAAGTGTGGGATGTCCAGTTCATCGTCGACTCCAGCGGGCCCTTCGCCGCCGGTGACACCGCGACGGCCGTCGGCATCACGATGGTCGCCCGCGTCGGCATCCTGCCCAACACCTCCGCGACCGGCACCAACAACTTCGGCGTGAGCCGTGTTGGTGGCGGCAACGGCACGTTCTTCGCCACGTTCGCCGATCCGGCGGGCGGCCCCTTCACCAGCAGCGCGGCCCCCGGGCCGACTGGTGAGGCTCTGCTCGACTCCAACGGCAACCCGCTCGCCGGGCACTTCCGTCCGTTCCGCGGCGGGTTCGCCCCGCAGGGCACCGGCGGGTCCAACGGTGACCCGGCCAACGGCGTCTTCGGCAACAACATCGCCGGCAACGCCACGGTGACATCCATCGTCGGCACCCGCTCGCTCGGGTATGACGGGACCCCGCTGGGCGCCGCGACGTTCGATGGCGGCGGGGCCCTCGTCGGCGACTACGCCCAGGTGTATCGCTTCCTGTTCCTCCCGAAGGTCGCTCCCGGCCGCAACATCACCCTGAGCATCCAGGGCCTGTCGGCTCGGTACTTGCACACGGTCAACGGCGAGTTCGCCACGGCGGCCGCCGCGGTCAACCTCGGCAACCAGACCCTCCAGTTCCGCGTGCCGACCCCCGGCGCCGCGGCGCTCCTGGGTCTGGGCGGGCTGGCAGCTCTTCGCCGCCGCCGCGCCTGAGTCGTCATCACGGCTTGAGTTGACGCTCATGACTCTTGCATGAAGCAGGAGGTCCCGCACTCGCGGGGCCTCCTGTTTTTCATTGCCCGCAGGCGGGACCGGGCGCGACGCCGTCTCGGCCAGGGGGTGCCGCGGCGCGCCCGCGCACGCCGCGCCAGTACCCCCGCTTCACAGAGAATGTGCATTGTGGTGAGACAAAATTGGTTGGCATCCGCGATTCCGTGTGTCATGATTAGTCATCGCGACCGCCCAGCGGCGGCGCGCTTCGTAGCCCAACAGCGCCGCGGGCGCACTGCAGGAGAGAGAGCCATGACCAAGACTGTCGTTCGCAGCATCGTCGCCGTCGCCGGCGCCACCCTCACCGTGTCCGCCGCGCTCGCGCAGGCGCCCTCATCGGCGCAGGTGTGGGACGTGCGCTTCGTCGTTGACTCCAGCGGCCCGTACGTGCCCGGCCCCAGCGCCACGCAGATCGGCATCACGATGTACGCCCGCGTCGGGATCCTCCCCGGCACGTGGAACACGTCGAACTTCGGGATCAGCCGCATCGGCGGATCGACCTTCCGCATCACCGCGAACGACGCCCTGTCGGCAGGCCTCGGCGTGAGCCAGGGCGCCTTCAGCCTCGGCAACACGACCGACGTCGACGGATTGAACCAGAGCGACACCAACGGCAACGCCCTGGCCGGGCACTTCGCCGCGTTCCGCGGCTCGTTCGCCCCGCAGGTCGGGCCGAACTACCTGGGCTCCAACGGGGACCCCGCCAACGGCCAGCCCAACAACCCCGCGACCGGCTCGCCGTTTGTGACCAACGTCATCGGCAGCCGAGCGCTGAACTTCGGCGCGGGCGGCATCGGGCCCCAGGGCGTCGCTTCAGCCTCTGACAGCAACCCCGCGAACCTCGTTGGCGACCTCGTGCCCGTGTACCGCGTGTACTACTTCCCCCGCGCTGACTTCACGGGCGACGCCGTCCGCGAGGTGGTCGTGAACGTCACGAACATGAGCGCCCGGTACATCCACACGGTCAACGGCTCGTTCGGCACGGCTGCTGCCGCGGTGAACCTGCCCGCCCAGACCTTCCGGTTCCAGATCCCGACCCCCGGGGCCGCCGCCCTGATGGGCCTGGGCGCCCTGGCCACCCTCCGCCGCCGCCGCTGAGCCGACGGACGGGTCCTGCAACGCTACGAAGAGAGACCCCCGCGCGAGCGGGGGTCTTTTTTGCGCGCCGGCACGAGAAACCCACCCAATCTTGAGACCACGGCTCGCCCTGGGCTCAAAGGCCGTGCACACTCTCCCTTGTCGTGTCGCCGTCATGAAGTGACGAGGGAGGTCTCGCCATGCGCAATGTGTTTGTCGATTCCGTCGATTGCCGGGGGCTGTTTGGCGTTGGCTACGCCGGTGCTCGGCCAGGCGCCGGCGACGGCCCAAGTCTGGGACGTGCGGTTTGTGTTTGACTCGTCGGGGCCGTACATGGTCGCGCCCGGGACGACGCAGATCGGCATCACGATGTACGCCCGGGTGGGGATCCTGCCCAACTCGTCGGCCACGGGCACGGCGAACCTCGGCGTTGGGCGGGTGGGTGGGTCCCCGTTTCGCATGACGATGGTGGATCCGGTCGCGGCGGGCGCCGGCACGAACCAGGGTTCGGTGGCGCAGGGCCGGACGACGGACACAGATGGGCAGAATCGCCTGGACACCAACGGACAGCCACTCGCGGGGCATTTTTCGCCGTTTCGTGGACAGTTTGCTCCGCAGGTGGCGCCAGACTTCGTCGGCTCGAACGGGGATCCGTCCAACGGCCAAGCCAACAACCCCGCGATCGGAAGCCCGTTCATAACGGCCGTGGTGGGAAGCCGATCGGTGAACTATGGCAGCGACGGGTCGGGCCCGCAGGGGGCCGCAGTCGCCATCGACAGCGACCCCGCCAACCTTCAGGGCGAGTACGCGTCGGTCTATCGGATGTACTACTTCCCGAGGCCGGGCGCGGAGACCATCACGCTGAACGTAACGAACATGAGCGCGCGGTACGTGCACACGTTCACGAATGGATTCGGCGTGGTGTCGCCGGTGCTCGGGCTACCCGATCGGTCCACGACGATCACCATCCCGACGCCCGGGGCGACGACTCTGGTCGGGCTGCTTGGGCTCGCGGCGCTGCGGCGACGGCGCTAGAACGCGGCGTCCGGCACGCCAGCGTCAGGCGAGCCTGATGAGGCGACGGCCGGCCCACTCGAACGTGACCAGGATCACGATCAGGATCAGCGCCAGCGGCGTGTCCCACAGGTCGTGCTCGTCGGGCGCGAGCGTGATGCGCACGTCCCGGCGCGGGAGCAACTCGGCGATCCGGGGAAGGTCAGCGGCCGGCACGACCGCGCCGCCGGACTCCCGGGCCAGGCGCGCCAGCAGGGCGTGATCCGTCTCCGGGCGGCGGAGTTCGTCGTCGGCGAGCCACGCCTCGGCGTCGGTGAAGACCTCGACGCCCGCCAGCCCGGGCTCGAGAAGCGTGAGCCGGTACCGGCCCGGTGCGGGCGGGATCCACGCGCCGGCGAAGATCGCCCGCCCGCGCGCGGGGCGATCAGACGACCCGCCAGCGGAGCCCGGTCGCGGGGCGTCGCCCGACGCGCGGAGGAGCACCTCGCTGATGCCTCCCGGCGCCTCCGGGACGCCGGAGAGGCGCTGAACGCGGACAGTGAGCGTGGTGCCAGCGCCATCGGCGAGGCTCTGATCAAGGAGTTCGGCCTGGATGCGAACGGGCTGGTTGACTTCCGCGCGGGCGGGGTTGGCGGTGAGGATGGCCGGCTTGCCCGCGCGGGAGACGCTGTCGCGGCCCAGCAGGCGGGCGAGTTGGAGCCAGAACCGCTCGGGCAGATCCTCCCCGCGGCCGAAGCGCCAGCGCCACGTCTCGTCGGTGGCGACGTAGATGATGCGGCCAGCGCCGTACCGCATCGAGACGACCAGCGCCGCCTCATCATCACCAGAGGCGGTCCGAGCGGTCGCCAGCACCTCCGCGGCGGGCTTGAGCAGCGAGGGCGTGAGGCGCTGGGCCCAGCGGAACCTCGACCAGCCCGTGCGCGGGTCGCTCACTTCCGCGGGCCACCACGTCGAGGCGCCCTGGGCCTGCTCGGTCTCGCCGGGCGTGCGGAGGAGCCTGAGCACGCCCAAGCGGTCCGCGGCGGGGGTGGGCCGCATGACGACATCGCGGTCCCATGGGCGAAGGGACTCGCCGCCGTCGAGGTTGATGGGCAGGAGGTCGCCCAGCGGGGTGCCGCGCCACGCCTGAGGGACGGCGCCCTCACCGGCGATCCAGAGGAGGCCCGCGCCGCCGACGGCGACGCGCTGGCGGATCTGGCGGAGTTGCTCGCTTGAGAACGCGTCGGGCTGAACGTCGCCCATGATGATGGCGTCGAAGGGCTCCCATTCGGAAGGAGAGCCGGGCACGGCATCCAGGGGCGTGTTGCCCTCCTGGATGTAGCGCTTGCCCGGCGCGACGAGCATCGCGGTGCTGGCGATCGAGCGCTCCCGCGTGAGCACGGCCTGGAGGAACCGATACTCCCAGCGCGGGTAGCCATCAAAGTAAACGACGCGGAGCGGGCGATCGACGACGTTCAGCGCCAGAGCCGCCTGGTTGTTCTCCGAGACGAGGTCGGCCCCAACGTCGGGCACAGCGCGGACGACCAGGTTGGTCGCGCCGGGGATCGAGGGCGTCGTGGTGAAGGTGACGCGCTGGGAGATGGCCGCCGGCGAGGCGGGCCCGGGCTCGCCGCCGGGAGTGCTCGAACCCGAGTCGGGCTGGGCCGCCCAGACGATGGTCTTCTCGTCGAGGACCGCGCCCGTGGCTGAATCGATCAACTGCACGCGCGTGGAGCGGTCGGCGGCGCCGCTGGCCCGCGAGAAGCCCCCGACGTGCTCCACCACAGCCTCGACGGGCACGACATCGCCCGCGAAAGCCACGCCCGGGCCGGAGACCGTCGAGATCGCCACGTCCCCCACCGGGTCGGCGCTCCCGAGCGGGACGACCAGCAGCGGAACGCGCTCCGCGGCGAGGCGGCGGAGCAGATCGCGCGAAGGCTGGTCGTTGCTCCGCCCATCGGAGAAGAGCACGATGCCCGCCAGCGGCCTCGCTGCGGCGCGCTGGAACGCCTGCTCGATCGCCCCCGCGAGGTTCGTGCGCAGGCCCGTGGGGGCGTCGAGCAGCACGGGCAGGGCGGCACCGCTCTCGGATCGCTTCATCTCGAACGCGCCCGCCTCGAAGCCCTGCCACAGCACCACGCGCTCCGCCGCGAGGCGATCGAAGACACTGCGATTCGCCGTCAAGGCCGAGCGGAACTGGGCCTCGCGAGTAACCCGCGGGCCCGGACGCGCAGGGTCGGTCGCGTCGCCGGCAGGGGCATCGGCGATAGTCATGGACGCGGAGCGGTCGGCCAGGACTATCACCCAGTCGCGCTCGACGGTCTCGTTGGGGCGCTGGAGGCGGGGCCCGCAGGCCAGGGCGAGAAGGAGCATGAGCAGCAGGGCCCGGGCGGCGCCGAGGGACACGCGCGCCCAGACGGGCCCGTCCGAGCGTCGGTACGCCCAGAGGGCTGCGGTGAGAACGACGACGGCGGCGCCGGCCCACTGCCAGGGCGCCAGCGCGAAGGCGAACCCGAACTGCACGCCGTCGGCCCCGGGTCGGAGCGGCGTGGAACCCAGGCGCAGAAGCCAGTCGAGAAGATCAGTCACGTCGCGCCGGCATTATTGGCGGACGGGCACGGCAGCATCGCGCGGGCGGCGGGCGCTCACGAGCAGCCGAAGAAGTAGTCGGCGATGTAGTCCGAAAGGTCGTCGGGATCGGTGTTCCCGTCGGCGTTGTAGTCTGACTGAGGGCATGGCGGGGTGAAGTAGCAGGCGATGTAGTCGGAGAGGTCGTCGGGGTCGAGGTTGCCGTCGCCGTTGAAGTCGGGGAAGCAGGGCCTGGCGCGGGGCGTGTAGATGGCGAAGCCGCCCATGCTGGAGGTGGAGATGAAGCCGGTGGAGGCGAACTCCTGCGTGCCCTGGTCGAGTTGGTACCGGGTGATGCCCCCGCCGAAGTGGTTGCCGACGAAGAGTTCGGCGGCGTCTGGGCTGAAGGCGGCGTCAATGGCCGCGGGGGAGGCGAATGAGCCCAGGAACTGGAGTTCGCCGGCGAGGCCCATGCGGTAGCGGGTGACCCGGTTGGCGACGATGTCGCAGACGTACAGGTGCTCGCCGTTGGGGTGAACCACGAAGTAGTGAAGGTTGATGGCGTTGGGCACGGCGATGGCGGGGAGTTCCGTAACGCCTGTCCCCCCGTCGAGGCGAAAGACACGGATGATCGAAGAGAACGAGGTGGCGTAAACGAAGCGCCCGTTGGGATGCACCGCGACCCCTCGGAATGGCTGCCCGCCCGCGAAGGAGCCGTTGGGGAGGGCGTTGCCGTCGTCATCGAAGGTGAATCGGAAGATGCCGTTGTTGACAGTCGTCGCGAAGAGTTCGCCCGTGGTGGGGCTGAGCGCGACTTCATGCACGCCGATCATGCCCGGAGCGGTGATGGTGCCCGAAGGGGTGACAGTCTGGCCGTCGGCGGAGAGCGTGAAGCGGGAGATGCTGCCCATGCCGAGGACGTTGCCGTGGCGGTTGCCGATGAACAGTTCCCGCTCGGTGCGGAACGCCGCGCCGGCGGGATCGGCGACCTGGTTGGCGGGGATGTCGTCAAGCGCGACGGGATCGGCCCCGGGGGCCGCAAACTCGAACCTCTTCACGGGCTGCCAGAACGCGGGGTTCGTGTTGCTCCCGGGCGGGCTGACTGTCACGATGAGTTGAAATGACTGGGCGAGAATCGCCGATGGGGACAGGCAACCGGCCGCTGCGGCCCCCAGCACACCGGCGAGCACCGACCGACTCGAACGTGCAATGCGTCGCATCCGTGGACTCCGGGTCCCCCCCCCACCGCCCCCCCCGCCCCCCCCGCCCCCCTCGCCCGCCTGCTCGACAGGCGTCAACTACAGGATGCCGCGTCGGGCGACGAGTTGCCAACGAGCGGCCTCGGAATCAGTGCAAACGCGGAATTTGCTGGACTTCAACATGACTGCGGTGCGGCGGTTGGGATCCATTTGGGCCTGGCCCCGGGGGATCACGGGCACCCCGAGAAGTAGGCAGCGAGGAAGTCGGCAAGGTCGTCGGGGGTGATTAGACCGTCGCCATCGAAGTCGAGGCCAACGACGGGTGTATCGGGCGCGAAGAAGGCGCCGATGTAGTCGGAGAGGTCGTCGGGGGAGAGGTCGCCGTTGCGGTCGAAGTCGGCGGGGCAGGTTCCGCCCTCGGCGAGCGCGACGCGAGCCGCGCCGGAGAGGGTGAGCCCGCAGTTGTTTGAGACAACCACGTCGTAAAGCCCGAGGGAGCCGAGGCTGGCAGCAGGGATGACCAGCGTGGGACCGGTCTCCTGGGGGATGGGGACGCCGTTGCGGCGCCACTGGAAGGAGAGGTTGACGCCTGAAGCCGCGACGGAGAGCGTAACGGGCGCGCCGAGCGTGACGGTCTGGTCGGCGGGAGACTGGGTGATGGTGATGGGGCTGAGGTTGATCAACTCCCAGGTGTCGTTGAGGCGCGCGGGCTGCTGGCTCTCGCCGCCGAAGAGGACGTTGCGGTGGCGTGCCGTGTCGTAGGTCATCTGGGAATCCGACCGCCCGATCGGGCCGGGGATGTCAAAGTTGAGCCAGGCGACGCCATCCCACTGGAACTCGTCGGCGTACCGGATGTTGCCCAGAATTCCGCCCCAGGCGACGCACTTGCCGCGAGAGTGATCGAACGCCATGGCGGGGGTGATCCGCCAGAAGTTGACGTTGTTGAATCGAAGGGTCCATGCGACGCCGTCGTACTCCCAGGTCTCGGCCGTCGCGCGAAAGTTGCCCCCGCCGGCGAACATCACGACACGGGCGCGAACGTCGTCGTAGGCCATCGCGCCGGAGACGCGCGGGAGCGGGGAGTTGGGGATGTTGCGCTGCACCCAGGACACGCCGTCCCACTCCCAGGTGTCTCCCAGCAGCACGCCCGGCAGGGCAGTCCCGCCCCACCCGCCGAAGAGCACGGTCTTTTGGCGGCGGCTGTCGTAGGCCATGAAGTGGCCGAGCCTGGGCGTGGGCCCGGGCTCGCCTTCGGCGCGGCGTCGCCAATCGACGCCGTCGTACTCCCAGGTGTCGCCCAGATTGCCGTCGGGGTTCTGCCCGCCGAAGAGCACGCACACGCCGCGGTGGTGGTCAAACACCATCACGCCGGTTCCGCGCGGGGTGGGGGCGTGGGCGGTCTGGCGCTGGGTCCAGGTGACCCCGTTGAACTCCCAGGTGTCGCTGCCGTAGGTCGGGGGCACGCCACCGGTCCCGGCGAGGTTGCCGCCGAAGAGGACGGTGACGTTGCGAATGGAGTCGAAGGCCATCATGTGCGCGTAGCGCGGGGCGGGGCGCGTTGGCGGGTTGACGGCCTGCCATCGAACGCAATCGGATTGTGCCGTCGCATGGGCCGCGGTTCCGAGAACGCACGAGGCGGCGGCGATGACGGCGCGAACGCACCGGGTAACGGAACCGATCGCCCACCTGGGGCGAAGCGCCTTCTGAAGCGGTGGCATGTTGTCTGTACCTCTCTCGCTGTCTGGTTGCGCGGGGGGCCGGGACGCCGTACGGGCGCCGCGCACTCAACTCCGTGGTGAAGATACCGCTCCGATAAGCGATGGCAAGGGGAAAGTGCCATCGCGCTGGCGATTTGCGCTCGCCCGCCTGTGAAACTGGGTAGTTTGGACCCGGAGGGCCACCGCTGGCGGTGCCGCCGTGCGGAGAGGCCTTCGTTTCCTGGGGACCCCTCGTGTCTGTGAAGCGAAACCGGCCGCGCCCCTGTCGGGGCGCGACCGGCGAGGTGTGCCGAGTGGCCCGGTTTCCCATTCCGGGCCGCTCGCGGTGTCGAGATGCGGCGGGCGCGGGCCCGCGCGGGGCCTAGGGGCACCCAGAGAAGTAGGCGGCGATGAAGTCGGCGAGGTCGTCCGGATCCTCGTTTCCGTCGCCGTTCTGATCGAGTTGGCAGCCGGTGTCAAAGAAGCAGGCGATGGCGTCGGAAAGGTCGTCGGGATCGACGTTGCCGTCGCCGTTGATGTCGAGCACGCAGCCGGAGGGGGTGCGGAGGTTGAGGTTGACGTTCACGCTCGATTGGGAGTTGCTGCGGACCTGCCAGCCCGTCGGCGCGAACTGGACATCGGAGGCGGAGTCGGAGAGGCCCACCGCGAGGTAGTACGTGCCCGCAGGCAGCGTGCTCCCGTTCTGCCCCGATGGGGGCAGGCTATCGCCCGAACCCGGGCGGACGTGCGCCGGGTCGCCGAACGAGAGTTGGGCGTTCACTCCGTCCCCCGAGTCGTCGTCGTGCCAGGTGGCGCTGACGGCGTTCCCGAGGGCGTCGTAGAGCCCGATCTCGGGATCGACACTGAACTCCGACCCGTTGGTGTTGATGTCGAGGAAGTTGTCCGGGTTGGCGGCGTTGATGTCGTAGGTCGTCGTGAACGTGCACCAGGTGATCGTCGCGAAGTCCACGGCCACCTGGGCCGTCGTCACGCCCGCGGACAGCACGCCCAGGTCGGACGTGACCGAGGGCGCGATGGGCGGGGGCAACGGGCACGAGGGCGAGCCGACGTTGTGGCTCATGCGGAGGACGATGTCGCCCGCCTCGATCGAACCGAGGCCCAGCACGTTGTATCCCGAACCGCCGAAGGTGGCGCCGAATCCCCCGACGGCAAGGTAGTAGGTTCCCGGGGGCAGGTCGCCGTCCCGCCCGTCGAAGGCGATGCTGTCCCCGATCGGGGCGCGCCGCCCGTGCCCGAAGGTGAGCCCGGCGTAAAGGAGATCGGCGTCGTCCTCGTCGGAAGCGACGCGAACACCGTTCGAGTCGTAGAGCGCCATCGCGGTGTCCACGTCGAACTGGAAGATGTCGGGGTCGAGGGCGGTTGTGATGTCCAGGTAGGTCTGGCTCGCCGCTGTCGCGCCGCTCCCGCCGACAGAGAACCGGTACCACTGGAACTGGCCCGCGCCCAGCGAGAGGTCGGTCTCGAAGAGACCGCCGTTGGGCCCGTTGCAGTCGAGCGTTCCCAGATCGCTGACGTTGGTGGGCGGAGGGGGCGGGGGGATGTCCGCCGCGAGTTTCAGGTAGATGTCGCGCCGCCCGGCGGCCGAGCCGACAACGTTCGCCGCGCAGATGTCGGCGAAGCCCGGCGAGCCCTGGAGCGTGGGGTCGTTTCGCCAGTAAATCGGGCTGGAGGTGCCGATGGTCGGCGCGATGCCCGGGCCGCGCGCCATGGGCACGATGGTGCTCACGCTGCTCACGCTGGGGTTGCCCTGCCAGAGGTTCTGCGTGCCCGCGTGGAGGATGCGCACCTCGTAGCCGAAGTTGTCATCGGGGAACGCGATCGTCGTCGGATTCCCCTGGCCGTCAACGAAGTTGTGGAACCCGAAGGGCCCGCTGCCGGCGAAGTCGGTCTTGCCCCAGACGCTGAAGCCCCAGAATGGGACGAGGTTCTCGATGCGCGCCTGGCCCAGCACGCTGGAGTAGAACGGGCACACGGCGCTCTGGTCGTCGAAGGTGTCGTAGAACGTGACCTGGATGTCGAAGTTCCCTGGGACGGCGGGCCCGAAGGCGATGTAGCCCACGTCGAACGCCGTGCAGAGGAGCGGATAGGTCACGCCCTGCGCGGGCGGGAAGGCGGGGAACTGCCCGTCGTTGAAGACCGCCGACGCTCCGCCCGTGCCGCGGGTGTTGGCGCCCAGCGTGTAGTCCGCCGGGTGCGTGATCTCGAAGACGATCTGGCTGACAAGGTTGGGGTTCCCGCCCTCAGGCAGGAGGGTCGGCGCGCCGGGTATGCCCCGGCCGATGTAGCCCTTGATGCCCGCAGGGCCGTTCTCCGCAGGTTGAGACTGGGCCAGCGCTGCGCCCGCGGCGACAGCCAGCGCGAGCGGCGACAACAACGCACAACGCACGTTTCCCATGCAGCACCTCCGAGTTGTCGGGCAGACGACGGCGACGAACGTCGCCACCGCCGAGAGCCCACGAGTTCCCAGAACTCCAGTCTGCCAAGGCGAAAGTAGAATTGGAAGACCCACCGCAGACGAAAAAGAAGTTCTTCGGATCGGTCCTGCGATTGGGGCAGGATTCGTACTCGCTCGATGCGAACAGGCTGTGAACTGCGCGCGGCGCAACGAAAAACCCCCGGCCGCGGGGCCGGGGGTTCGGTGCCTGGTGACATGGCGACGAGGGCGGTCGGCCCTCATCGCGAGGTCTTAGTCACAGAAACCGGGGGTAAAGAAGCCGGCGATGTAGTCAGCAAGGTCATCGGGATCTTCGATGCCGTCGCCGTTGAGTTCGAGATCGCAGGAAGGATCGAAGAAGCAGGCGATGGCGTCGGCGAGATCGTCGGGGTCGACGTTGCCGTCGTGGTTCAGATCCAGAACGCAACCGCAGGGCGAAGGCTGCACGATCCGAGCGAAGAGGCGAGCGGTGAAGCCGCTGCCGATCTCCACCGGGTCAACCGAGCGCCCGTTGGTTCCGTCGGCGTTCTCGAAGCCGATGGTGTAGTCGCCCGCGAGGCCCTGGGCGGGGATGGAGCCGTAGCGGAACTCGAAGTTGTTGGAGCCCTCGTAGAGGATCACCTGGAAGTTGAAGCGGTTGGCCGTCGCGCCGAACTCGGCCATGTCCTCGAAGGAGATGATGCAGCGCTGGGCGCCCGGTTCACCGTCGACGAGCACGTAGATGTCGCCCGCGGTGCTGGAGATCATGTCGTCCCAGAGGGGGCAGATCATGTTGTTGGGGACGCCGGCGGTGGGGATGGCGGCGTTGGTGAAGGTCGTGTTGTTGGCCCCGCCGAACTGCACGAAGCCGTTGGAGCACACCCAGGCCTCGCTGTAATCCACGCCCAGGAAGTTGAAGACGAAGCCAAGGCTGACGGTCTGCCCGCAGTCGTCGCACGCTGAAGCGGTGGCGAGGAGTTGACCGAAGGCGGCGATGCTCTCGAAGGCGCCGTCGGAGGGGACGATGTTGAAGTTGTCGCCGCCGCAGTTGGTGCCCGCCCCGCCGTAGGTCCCGCCCGCGTTGATGCAGGCGACCTCGCCCATGACCGAGCAGTCCTGACCAACGCAGCACGCGCCGTTGACGGCCTGCACGGTCAGGTTGAAGTTCCCGCCGGCGGACCGGCCCTCGTTGTCGGTCACGGTCCACGAGGAGGCGTACGCACCCGCGGGTTGCGCCGTGGTCAGCGTGACCTCGGTGGAGTAGATGCCGTCGCCGGCGACGAGGTCGCCGTTGGTGCCGTCGTCAACCAGCACCTGCGCGAACGAGCCGCCGACCGCGGAGAGATCCGCGGTGACCTGGACGTTGGTGCTGTCGGGAATCGTGCCCGTCGTGACCGCGACGGTGTAGAGCACCGTCGAGAGTTCGGGGGCCGGGCTGGAGACGGCGCCGACGCCCGAGAGCGGGCGGCCGGACTCGACCACGTTGAGGTTGCCCGCCACCGCCGCGCCCGCGCCGAAGGCCGAGACGCGGATCAGGTGCACCTCACCGGCGACGCCCGGGAAGGTGAGGCGGGACTGGAGGCCGCACGCGTCGTCGCTGCACTGCACCGAGCCGACGTCATCGCAGGTGGTGTACCGCGCCAGCACGGTGTCGTTGGTGGACTGCCCGCACGTCTCGATCGTGATGGTCGAGCCGGTGAGTTGCGCGGTGTAGGAGAACCAGATGCTCGGGCTGGTGTTGCCGCGGTTGGTGCAGTCAGCGCCGGAGCCGTTGGGGTCGATGGTGGCGTTGGCGGTGTTGAAGGGGGTCAGGCCCTGGCTCAGCGCGATGGCGTTGACGCACAGGTCGTTGGCGGGCGGGGGCTGAGTCACGGTCACGTTGAACGTGCCTGTACCCGTACGGCCTTCGAGATCGGTGATGGTGAAGGGCAGCGCCCGGGCGCCGGTTGGCGTGCCCGCCACGACCGTCGTCTGCGCCGTGAAGATCCGGTCGTTCGCGACGAGGTCGGGGAAGACGCCGTCGTCGAGCAGGGTGATGGTGCCCTGGCCGATGTTGACGCCGTCGATCGTGACGCCCAGGCCGGTGGAAGGCGGGAAGTTCCCGGGGGTGACATTGACGGTGAGCGTGGTGGTGCCCGAGCCGTCGTTGAGAACGGTCCCGGGGTTCGCCGCGCCGACGCCCGAGGGGTTGGTGGATTGCGCGCCCGTGCGAAGGTTCAGCACCACCGAGCCGGTGTTGGCGCTGGTGGAGGTCGCGGCAAAGTTGGTGGCCCCGGCGACGCTCGTCACGCTCGACACGGCGATGTAGTACTCGCACGCGCCGATCGCGCCGTCGCGACCGTTGTAGGCCAGCCCGTTGCCGACCGCGGGCCGCGTGCCCGTGCCGAACGACATCTGGCTCAGGTTGCCCGAACCGTCCACGGTGTCAGTCAGCGCCAGGCGCCCGGCCTTGTTGTAGACCGACAACCGCGTGCTGTTGGCCGCCGCAAGGAGTGTCCCCTCGGTGTCCAGATCGAAGAACGTGCCCATCGCCGCGGCGGCGCCGGGCGCGACCACGCGGAACCAGCGGACTTCGCCGGCGGACAGGTCGAACATCTCGGTCCGCGTGTCGGTTGACATCAGCGTGCCCAGGTCGGTCGCCGAGGGCGCCGCCGGGGGCACGAAGGTCCCGAGGTTCATCTCCAACTGGGCGGGGCCCACCGCGGTGCCCGCACCGACCACGTTGAAGCCCGTGGCGTTGAAGGTCGAGTTGAACAGGCACACCGCGAGGTAGTACCGACCTGGGGTCAGGATGACCGAATCCCGCAGGCTGTCACGCCCGTTGTGAAGCGCTCCGTTGGTCCCGGAGATCACGTCGCCGCCCGTTCCGTAGGAGAGCGCGCTGAACAGGCCTTCCCCATCGTCGTCGTCGGTCCCTGCGAGGGTGCCGTCGGCCCGGTAGAGGCCGATCTCGGTGTCCGTCACGGGCGCGCCGAGCGAGCGCGTCTGGATGTCCATGAAGTTCAGGTCACACGTCGAGATCGTCGTGTCGAGGTCGAACGAGTACCAGATGACCGCCGTGCCGGCCAGGTTCACCGTCTCGGAGACGGCGCTGCCGATGCCCAGGGTGCCCAAGTGAGTCGCCGCCGGCTGGGCCAGGACCGACCCGGACAGGCACGTTCCCGCCGCGAGAGCGAGAAGAGACGAGGAAAATCGCGAACGCATGGTGCAAAGCCTCCTGATGAGCCCGGCTCGCCGGGCTTGCCTCACGCCGACCCGACGCGGGCGACGACTGGTAACCCATCAACAGCGCGGCCTCCCTCCCAGGGATGCCGACGCCCACTCCCACCGTCTCCACCTACCGATCCTCCCATTGCGACCGTCACGCCGTGCACCGGCGCAGGGACACACCATTCATCATTAGGCCACGGGGTTGCACCAAAGCCAGCAAATTCTGTTGAATTGAGGGTACCTGCTGGCGGCGCTGGCCTGTAAGCGCTTGCTCCACCCATCCCCCGGGATTTGCCCAGTTTCACATCCCTAAGGGCATCCCGAAAAGTACGCCCCGATGCCGTCCGCCAGATCGTCCGGGTCGATGACGCCGCTTTCATCCAGATCCGCACGGGGGCAGCCCCCGCCAAAGTAGCAACTGATCAGGTCCGCGAGGTCGTCAGGGTCGAGGATCCCGTCGGCGTTCCAATCCGCCGAGCAGCACGCGCTCCGGATGGCATTGTCTCCCAGCGCCAAGCCCAGCAGGAAGCCCGAGTCGCCGACCCCATCGTCTCGAAGACGCAGCCGCCACTGTCCGTCCAGGGCTTGGCCGGCAAACACCCGCAGGCCGGGCTGACCCGGGTTGCCCGTGCCGCCCTCGGCCGTCCGGTACTCGCCCGGGGGCACCACTGCGTTGCTCCCGTTCCCGGCGGCCGACGCCGCGCTCCAGATCGATCCGGCCGCGAGTTCGTGGAAGACGTACCACCCATCGAGATTCGCGTCCGACCCCGGCCCGGCCTCGCCGGTCCGCCCGATGCGCTCCACGATTGTGGCGGCCCCATCGGCGTTGGAGAGTTCGATCGTCAGATCCCCCACCCATGTGTGCTGCACGTGCAGCGCGAGCCGAACGCCCGCGGGGCCGATGATCCGGCCTGTCCCTGCGATAGTGAACGTGTAGGTGTCGGCTGTCAGATCAAAGATCGGATTGGGCAGCGCGGGGATGCCAGAATACGGCACGCCCTGGTCGCCCGCCGCCAGCGCGCCGCACGCTGAGTCCGCGCCGAGCCACCGCCCCCCCATGGCCTCGCAAGCGGCTCGCCCAACTTGCACGCACGCCGCGCCCGTACAACAGGCTCCGACGGGTGCCGCCGCGACCTGCACGACCGCCGCGCTGCTCGCGGACCGTCCGTCGGGGGTTTGTGCACGCACACTCACCTGCACCGCGCCCTCGGGGGCGGCGGGCGAGACCGCCACGGCTCCGGCGTACAGCCCATCGCCGGCGGCCTGGTCTGGCCAAGCGCCGTCATCGCGCGCGGGCACTGCGGGGGCCGAGCCCAACGCCGTCCCATCGATTATCACTGCGATCTGCCCCAGACCCAGGCCGACACAGTCCACCACGCCAACGCGGACGACCACCGTGTCGCCCGCGACGACCGGGCCGCTCGGCTCCGCGCTGACCGACGCGATGGTCACGCCCGCCGCGGGCGGGTGCGCGCCGCTCCGGGGCATGGGCGCCCCATCCGCCCAGTCAGCGGCGTTCACGTCGGTATCGGAGTACCCATCGCACACGCGGAGGATGGCGCGCTGCGCCAGCCCGGGCCAGGGGGCGTTCGAGCCGGGGCCGGGGCCCTCTCGGCAGTCCGCCTGACCCGCGCCAACGAGGTCCACAACTCGGTCGCCCGATCCGGGACACGACCAGTTGCCGGGGAGGGGATCAGCCACCAGCGCGACCTTTCCCCCGCTGCTCAACAGCAGCGACTGCTGGGCCACGAAGTCCGGCGCAGGGAGGGGACGACCGATGGCCGCCGACTCGCCCATCTGCACCAGCACGAACCCCCCCGCGGGCACGAGTCCCGACAGTGGGATTCGCGTCCAGGTTGAGCCGACCGGCCCGGCCACCAGCAACGTCGAGCCCGTCAGGTTCACCGCGGACTCCCCGGCGTTGTGCAACTCCACATAATCCGCATCAAACCCCGAAGCCTCAACGCCCCCGCCGGCGTAGACCTGGCTGATCTTCATCCCCTCCAGCGGGCCCGGGAGCACCACCAGCGCGAGCGACCCCTCCGCGACCACCGGCCCACCATCCCCCTCGCGCACCGTCACCGGGAGCGACCAGACGCCCGGCGGCGCGGCGGAGACATCCGCGGCGAGCGAGTACACGCCGTCACCGGCGATCGCATCGCCCTGCGTGCCGTCGTCGCGGAGCACAACCTCTCCGCTCCCGGCGCCCAGGGCCGACAGATCCACCCGCACCTGCACCAACGGCCCGCCGCACGCGTCGGCACGAACCCGGAGAAGTGCCGAGCCGCCCAGGGGCACACGCGCCGGAACTGTGTCGGTCCACACGATCTCGGCCCGGGGCGTCCACCCGGGCGAAGCGGTCGATCTCGGGAGCGCCGGCACGTACGCCCTGAGCACGAAGTCGATCGCGTTGTCGCTCGTGTCACGCTCGCCGCCGCAGCGGCGCACCAGCACACGCGCGGGCGGGCCCGCGCCGGGCGACGGCGCCCGTGTCCCCTCGGCGGGGCCGGCGATGCCATAGCCCACGAGGTCCCGCAGCGTCGGGAGTCCGCGTGGGTCGTTCACCGCGAGCGCCTGTGTGCCCTCAACCAGCGCCACCTTGCCCGTGTGCGAAAGGAGCGGGCTGCCGGTGGTTGCGGCAAGGTCGGGGGTCGCCGCCGGGGCGGCGCCCACGACCAGCACCGGCTCGCAGCGCACCAGGGCGTAGCCGCCGGCGGGAATCGAAAGCCCATCGAGGGGGATCGCCGTCCAGGCAGCGCTGGAGCCAAGGCCGAGTTGCAGAGTCCAGCCGGCGAGCACCGCCTCGCTCGCGCCCGCGTTGTGGAGTTCGACAAAGTCGAAAGGCGGGCAGGAGTCATTGAGGCCCCCCGCGCCGCAGACCTGGCTGATGCGCACCTGCACGCCCGGACCGGCGCCCGCGCCCCCGGCGGGCGCGCACACGCCCGGCGCACCAAACAAGACCAGCGCCATGAAGGCCGCTCGAACCGCGCGCATTGCCATGCGTCTCCCTGTCCCCCCGCCGCGGGCCGGCACGGGTCACCCCTCAGGCGATGAGTCTACCCAGCCCCGCCCGCCTGAACAGCCCGAGCGCCCACATTCGAGCCAGAGCCCCCGCATCAAGGGGTCCCGGCCCCGCCTGCGCTCCCGGAGCCCCACGCCATGACAATCGGGAGGCCGGTGTAGATCATGACCGTGATGAGCACAACGCCGATCGCGTTGACGAGCAGCCCGGGCCGCGCCATGTCCCGGATGCCGAAGTAGCCGGAGGCGAACATGATGGCGCTGGGCGGCGTCCCCGCGGGCATCATGAACGCGCAACTGGCCCCGAGTGCCACGGGCAGGAGCAACGAGCCCGGGGCCACCGAGAGCGTGCGCTCCACCGCGCCCACGATCGGCAGGAGCGTCACCGTGAGCGCGGTGTTGCTCATGAACTCGCTCAACGCCACCACCACCGCGGTCAGCACCAGCATGACCACCACCGGGTGCAACCCGTGGAGCCCGCCCAGCGACGCGCCGACCGCGTGATCCAGGCCCGTCGCGCGCATCCCGGCGGCGAGGCTCAACCCGCCGCCGAACAGGAGCAGCACGCCATAGGGCAGCCGGGCGGCGTGCTTCCAATCCATCACGAAAACCTGCCGCTTCACGTCCACGGGGATGACAAACAGGAGCACGCCCGCGGTCATCGCCACGACCGAGTCCAGCCCCGAACCGCTGAGGTACTTCAGGCCCAGGGCATTCGCGATGCTCCCGCCGAAGAGCCACCCGAAGACCGCGAGGGAGAAGACCCCCATCGTGGCCCACTCGCCGCGCTTCACGGGGCCCAGGGCACGCAACTCCTCGACCAGCAGCGCGCGCTCGTCTGCGGCCTCGGCCCGCGCGGCGCTCCGCGCCAGTCGAAGCGGGAAGAACACGCCCGTCAGGAGGGCCCAGGCCAGCACGAGAAACCCCGCCGACATCGGCAGGCACAGCATCATCCACTGCGCGAAACTGAGCGTGGCGATCCCCTGCTCGTGCAGGTAGCCCCGGAGCAGAACGTTGGGCGCGGTCCCGATGGGCGTGGCGATCCCGCCGATGGTCGCGGCCCACGCCACCCCGATCATCACGCACTTGCCCAGGTTGCGGACGTGCGGGTCGGGGTGCTCGGGCACCGGGGGGTGGGCAGCGGCCTCGTCCCCCGGGATTGCCTGCCGATGACGCGAAGCGATCAACTCACAAAGGGAGACGCCGATGGGGAGCATCATCGCCGCGGAGGCCGCGTTGCTGATCCACATGGACAGGATGGCCGTCGCCAGCATGAGGCCGCCCACCAGGCGCGCCGGCCGGGTCCCCACGCCCAGGATGATCACCAGCGCGATCCGTCGGTGAAGGCCCCAGCGCTCCATCGCCAGTTGCAGCAGGAATCCCCCGACGAAGAGGAATATCAGGTCGTCACCGAACGGGGCCGCGGCGTCCTTGACGGGCATCACACCCAGCGTCGGAAACAGCACGATCGGGAGCATCGCCGTCACCGCCAGGGGGAGCGCTTCGCTGAGCCACCAGACGCCCATGAGCGTCGCGACGGCCGCGACCCGCGCCCCGGCTTCACTCACGCCGCCGAGATTCAGGCCCCTGGCCGCGAGCAGCGCGTACACGAGTACCGCGGCGATCGGCCCCAGGGCCAGCCCCACCCATCGAAGCCGGGCAGTTATCCCCGGGTTGTGCGCATCGTTGTCCACAACTGGCCCTTTCTGGGTCAAGCAACTCGCGAGCCAATCCCCGCCATCCCCCGACCGTGGGACATCCTCTGAATCCAGTTCGGTTGCAGCAGACTACCCGCCGGGCGTGCGACTTTAACACTTCTGCGCCCGCTCGACGGCCAAGTCGCGAGTACGCTGTGCCCATGCCCCCCAAGAAGACCAAACCCGGCGCGGCGGACAAGGGCAAGCCCGCGCGCCCACGCGTCGTCCTCGTCCGCCACGGCAAGGCCCAGCGCAACGCCGACAGCGGTCGCGACGAGGACCGCCGCCTGAAGCCCCGGGGCGAACGGCAGGCCAAGTGGCTCGGCAAGACCCTGCGCGAACGGGGATGGCCCCTCCTGGCCCTCCTCCACAGCCCGGTTCACCGCGCCGTGCAGACCGCCAACCGCCTGGGTGAGCACGCCGGTTGCAAGCCCGCCGAGGCCGAGGCCCTCGCGCTTGGCGCCCCGCCCACGGGCGTCGTCGCGCTGATCCAGGCCAGACTGAAAGGCAAGCCCGGCACACTCATCCTGGTCGGGCACAACCCGCAACTCGAAGAGGTCGCGTGCATCATGGTGCCCGAACTCCGCCGGAAGGGCGTTGAGATCAGCACGGGCGAGGCCCTCGTCATCGACCTGCCCGCCGACAACTCGCCGACGGGCGGGGTCCTCGTTGAGCGACTCCGCCTCGACGACGACGAAGATTGACGCCTTGGTCCATCCTCCGCTGGTCCTCAGGCGTCTGGCGCGGCCTCGCCGGCCGTCGGCCGCTTCGAGGTCACCTTCGCGTACCCGAACGCAACCGCCAGCATCATGAGGCCCAGGAGCAGGAAACTGGCGACGCGCCACGCGGGCGGCACGCCCGCCAAGTCCACCACCACCACCTTCACGCCGGCGACGAACATCAGCGCCAGGCCCGCCTGCCGGACCAGCGCCGCGCTCCTCCAGAAGCCCGAGCCGATGAGCCCCGCGGCGAAGAGGCCCCACCAGATCGAGATCGCCGCCTTGCGCACCGTCTGATCGCCCGTTGCCAGGGCCCCGAGCCGCGCGACCTCCAGCGACGTGCTCGACCACGCCAGGAAGAGCGCGACGCCCCACCCGACCATCACCAGCCGCCCGCGCACCCACCGGGGCACGTCACCCAATCGCCAGGCGCACATCGCAGCCATGGTCCCCCCGGCGATCAACCCCGACCACAGCCCCTGGTGAAGCCCCGCGAGGGTCGGCCCGCCGGTCCAGTCCAGCGCCGGCTCCGCGAGGTACACCCCGCACCACGCCAGCGCGCACAGCCCCAGTGCCGCGGCCGCGGGCGGCTCGAGCCTCAGCCTCGGCACGAGCACCGAGCCCGCGGCCGCGCCAACGCTCACGACGACCCACACCCAGAGGAGCGAGGTCGCCTGCCAGTCGCCCACCAGCGGCGCGACCATCAGCATCGCGACCATCGCCCAGGCGCCGGCGTCGCGGAGCGCCCGACCGCGCGGCGACCCCTCGGCCCGCCCGCCCGCGATCGCCCCCGCCGCGAGCCAGCACGCGCCGATCAACCCCGCCGCCAGGGTCCACACGCTCAGTTCCAGGCCCGCCCAGGCGATGCCCGCCGGCGCCTCGATGGCGTCGAACGCCACGAGCCGCACCGTCGCGAGCCCCAGTGCCCACAGACCGATCGCCTCCAGGCGCACGGCCCGCGCCCAGCCGCCCAGGCCCACCGACGCCAAGCCGATGAGCGCCCACCCGATCGCCGTGCAGGCGCCGACCGCCTTGCCGTGCGTGAGCGCGGCCATGAGCATCGCCACGCACACGATCGCGGCGAACACCGCGAGGCCGCGCACCGCCCGCTCGGGCCGCCGCCCGAGGCTCAGCACCCACGCCGCCACGCCCCACACGCACGCCGCGACCAGCGCGTACACCATCCACCACGAGGCCACAAGCCCCAGGTGCTCCCTGATCGGCGCCGCGAGGCCCCCGCGCCACGAATCCCAGGCGATCAGGCGGCCCGCGCCGATCCCCATCACCACCACGCCGTAGACATCGAGCCCGCGCGACCGGATCCATCGCCCTCCGACGACCGCCGCCAGACCCATCACCAGCCACACCGGCACCGCGGGCCGACCCGCCACACTCAGGGCCACGCCCGCCACCACCAGCGCTCCGGCCTGCACCAGCAGTGCCGCGCCGAGGCGCTCGCGCCCCGTCCTCGGCACGTCCACGAGCACCCGCAGCATGCCGCAGAGCACCTGCGCCAGCACCATCGCGACGCCCGCGCCGGCCAGCGGCGGGAGCCACTGCCCGATCACGCCCGACTCTCGCGCCGCCCACACCGCCAGGCCCGCCGACCACGCCGTCACCCCGAAACTCGACAGCAGCATCCCCGTTTGCGACGGGGGCACCGCCCGCGTGAAATCGGCAGGCTCGGCGAAGGCATCCGTGTCCGCGCCACGCTCGCCCCGCGTCGCGACCACCGCCGACGCGTGCACCACCGACCAGCACAGGCCCAGGAATGTCATCACGAGCAACGGCTCGGCCGCGCCTTCCCGCCACGCCCACAGACCACCCAGGATCATCGTGCCCCACCAGGTGAGCCAGCCCACGCGGGCGAACGACCCGCGCCGCCACGCCGCGAGCACCAGCCCCGTGGTCAGGATGGCAAACAGGTACGACGGGAAGACCACCGGCGAGGCCGATTGGCTCCCGAGGATGAACGGCGTGGCGTACGCGCCCACGATCGAGATCATCGCGACGCTCGAGAGATTCGCCCGAGCCGCGATGCCCACGCCCAGGCCGGACGTCGCGGCCAGGAGCGCGAAAGCCGCCGGGGCGTCGATCAGATCGAACAGCCCGAACGCCGCATACACCGCGGCGTACACCGCCGCAACGCCCGCCGCCGACAGGCCCGCCGAGGCCCACGCGCTCACGCGCCGCCGCGCCCACTCGCCGGCGAGCATCAAGAGCACGCCAAAGCCCGCGGCCCCAAGGCACCGACCCGCCGGGGGCACGCGCAGATACCCCGCGTCCCACGCGAGTTTCAGGAAGAGCACGATGGCAACGACAACCGCCAGCGCGCCGAGCCACGCGAACCAGCGCCCGCCGATCATCGCCTCGACCGTGCCGCGGGCGCTCGAAGCCTCCACCGCTCCAGAGAAGGCCTCAGCCGACGCCTCGTAGGACGCTTCGCCGCCCGCGCCGCCGCGCAGCAGACGAGCCGCCGCGGCTCGCCGCTCCGAATCGCTCGCCTCGGGCTGCGCGGGCGCTGGCGCGCCCTCCCTCGCCCCGGGACTCCCCGCCGCGCCCACCGAAGGAACCCCGGCCGCGTGCGCGTTCACTGCGGGCACGGCCGAGCCAGCCGACGCCGAGCCGGGCACGGGTTCAACCAGCACGCCGTATGCCGTGTCGCCGGGTGAGGCGGTCGCCTCGTGGACCGCGCTGATCACCGACGCCTCCGCGGTCGGAGCGTCCGGCACGCGCGTCACCGGCCCAGCCGGTGTTCCTTGAAGCCCCAGCGCCCGCTCCAGCGCCGCCAGCCGGGCCTCGATCCGGACCAGCCGTGCATCGACCTCCCGATGGCCCTCATCCCGCGGCGTATCGCTCATGGGTGGCTCCTGGCGCCGCTGCTCGGCCTGTCGTTAGTATACACTAACGAAACGCCTGTGCAACCTGCTCCGTGTCTGAGAATCCCCGGCCCTACGTCCGCCACCCCGCGCCGCACTCCGGGCACCGCGGCGCGTCCGCCAGTCCCTTCATGTCGTACCCGCACGATGGACACCGCCCCTGGTACCACCCGCGCCGCCGACGGGTCAGCAGCGGCAGGATCACCGCCGGCCCGATCAGCAGCGCGCCGAGCCCCACGTACACCACGATCGCCCAGAACGTCCCCTGCGCGCAGTAGCAGTCCGTCCTGCGGCGCACCATGACCCCTATCGGGATGCTCGCCACCACGTCGATCGCCGTGCCCATCAGCAGCCGATTCGCAATGCTCGACATTCGGCGCTCCAGGCCCGCGCCCGTCGGCACGCCCCGCAGGAACGCCCACACCAGGGGCGTCATCACCAACCAACTCAGCCCCACCGCGCTCCACACCCAGGTGGCGGCATTCGGCACCTCATCCAGAAACACCCACCCCTTGGGCGTCGCAAGGTACACCACATCCAGCAGCAGGAGCACCGTCGCCGCGAGCACGCCCGTGCCCGCCAGGCCCGCGACCGCGGCGGTCAACGCAAGAGACTTGGGCCGCGGGCCCATCACCGGCCGCCGCACAGGCCACAGCAGCACCACCTGCAGCGCCAGAATGATCCCCGCCCCAACGCCCGCCCACGCGAGCCCCTCAGGGTGCGTCGCCGCGCGCCAGAACTCATCGACCTGCACGTGCCCGTCGAATGCGGCCCAACTCGCCAGCACCGCCAGATACCCGAGCACGCTCTGCGCAACGACGACCGCCGCCAGCACCCTCCATCGCGGCCAGCCCCAGCGCGGCACGTCCATGCCGCATCATAACAACTCGCTCACTACCGGCCGAAGTACCCCGCGATGTAGTCCGACAGGTCATCGGGGTCCACGACGCCGTCGCCGTTGAAGTCCGACCCCGGTCCCGGCGGGCTGGAGAAGTACCCCGCGATGAAGTCCGCAAGGTCATCGGGATCCACGATCCCGTCACCGTTGATGTCCAGGGGGTCCGCGGGCTCGTCCACGCGCGTGCCGACCGCGGCGATCGTGGCGCTCGCGTTCAACCCCACCGTCACGCTCTGGAGAACGAGCGTCGCCAGCAACTTCCCGCCGTAGATTGGCTCATCGATCGTCTGCGGATCCAGCGCGATCGGTCCGTCCTGCGTCTGCTGGTCGTTGATGGTGATCGTCGCCGTGATCGGCGCCGTCGCGCCCTGGGTCGTGTCCACCGTCCCGGCGAGCGTGACCTCAACGGTCTGCGGGTCCACGGGGACCGGCGCGCCCGCGAGCGTCGCCGACACCGTCACCTCCACCGTCACCGGCACCGAGAACGCAAAGACGCCCGGCGTCGCGGTGGGCGTGAGCGTGCCGGCCGCCGCGCCGCCCCCCGCGGGCTGCGCCGCCACGAGGGTCGTCACCGTCGCCTGCTGCGTGACGGGGATCGTTGCGCCCGGGATGAGCAGGATGCTGTTGGGCTCACGCGTGTGGAAACTCTGGAACGCGATGCTCAGGCTCACCGTGAAGCCCGCAGCCGCGCCGCCCAGCAGGTCCACGGAAAGCCCCGAGATCGCTGCCGTCCCCGCGCCGGGGTTGAGCGCCAGGGTCAGACCGCCAGATGGGTGAACCGGGCTCCCGCCGTTGCTGCCCGTCGCGCTGATGCTCCCGCTGGTAATCGCAACGGGGAAGTTCCCGGTGAAACTCGTCCCGAAGACCGCGGTGCTGGGCCGCGTCCGCGTCGGCGGGGTCGTCGGGGGGGTCGCCGCGGCTCCGCCGATGAGGTACGACGAACCCACGGGAATCGGCGCGCCCGCGGACAGCGAAGGCGTCCCGACCATCGGCGCCGTGACGTTCAGGTTGTACGTCGCGGCGCTGGCGGCCTGGTCGATCGCGATCTGGTAGGTCTGGCCCAGCGCGCCGCCGCACACCGACAGCGCCGCCGTCGTACCCAGAAGCCGCACCGCTTGTTGAACACACCTACCCACGGCAAGCCTCCACATACCTCCCCCGCGTCGATCCTTCGGCCCGGCCCCGCCCCCGCGAACACCAAACATACACCACCCGCGCAAGCCGACCACCAGATTCTTCCACACCGAGTGTCCCCGCGCGCATCTTCGTCTCCATCGCCTCCAACCCCGGAGACCCCATGGGCGGCCAGACCTGGACCACCATCGCCATCCTCTCATGGATCCTCGCAGGCACTTTCGGCGCGGGGGGACTTGTTCTGATCATGCTCGGGCTGTTCCGTGATCGCCAGCGCCACCTCCGCCGCTGCCCCAAGTGCTGGTACCACATGCACGGCATCGAAGGCCGCACCTGCCCGGAATGCGGGCACACCGCCCGAGGCGAGCCCGCCCTTTTCAGGCGACGCCGATCCGCTCGGCTCATCGCCGTAGGCCTGATTGTGGCGCTTCTGAGCGCTCCTCTGGGCCTCTGGCCGAAGATCGCCCGCGATGGCTGGTGGACGGTGACCCCCACCATCGTGCTCATCCGCCTCTGGCCCGACTCCATCCCCACGTGGGGTGCCGCCGTAGCGCCTCCTCCGACCATCGTGTTGCCCGGAAGCCCGGCGCGAAGAATGGTCATCGGACTCCCCCCCGGCGCGCCCCCCCCAGCCAACCCCGTAAAGGGCGCGATCGAAAACCGCCTCTCTGGCAGGCTCCGCGACTGGGAGACCCGCGCCCTCGCCCGCCGCTGCGCAACCGTCCTCGACACCTCCACCGATGCGCAGGACCGAGACGTGGCGCTCCGGTGGCTCGCCGCGATGCGCCGCGAGCACATGAGCGCCGCACTCCCCGCCCTGGCACGGGTCGCGTCGGGCGTCGTCCCCGTCCCCGCGCCGGCCCCTCCCCCGACACCTCTCCCGGCGGTCGTCGTCGGGGGCACCGTGGCGAGAGCCGTCGCGCCCGCGTCACCAGAACAGCAGCAGGCCGCCACCGTGCGCGCCGCCGCGCTCGCTCGGTTCAACCAGTTCAGCGAGGCCGGGCGGGCGCGCCGCATCATCCGCGAGATCGCCTCGGCGGGCTTCGACACGGGCTCGGCCATCGCCGCGGGACCCGACGCTCAGGCCGTCGCCCGCGCCGCATGGGCCGCCGCGCTCCGCCTGCCCGCTTCGGATCAGACGGCCGTCGGCCCGCTCGTCTCCCTCACGCTCGCCGACCCGCTGCTCCTCCCCGACCCGGTCGTGAAGGCGATGCTCGCCGATCCGACCCACGCCCCCGCGCTCTATGCCGCGATCGCCCAGTGCATGACGGCCCTCGTCGAGTCCACCGACCGCTGCGAGCGGCTGCTGATCGAGGCCGGGCCCGGCGCCCTGCCGGCGCTCCCGCACCTGCTCCCCATCGCACTGGGCGCCGGCGACTGGACGCTCTCACGCTCCTGCTTCCGCGCCATCGCGCCGATGGGCCCCGCGGCGCTCGCCGATGCCGGGGCGGACCTGGAGCGTGCCGCCGACGGACCCTCCAGCCGCGCCCTCTGGGCCGGCGCCACGCTCGCTAGCCTCCGCGACGACACGCCCCTGCTGCTCTCCGTCCTCTCCAACGCGCTGAACCCCGCCAGCGACTGGGACGCCCGGCACGAGGCGCTCCAGATGCTCCACGCGCGAACGCCGCTCGACGGGCTCATCATCGACCGCGTGCTCCTCGCCGCCGAGCACGAGTCCACGCTCCTTCAACTCGCCGCCGTCGAAGCCCTGGAGCGCCTCGCCCCGACCGACCCCCGACTGCGCGCCGCGGTCGATCGCATCGCGCTGGAGGGCAAGCCCCGCGCCCGCGAGGCCGCCAGGGCCGCGCTGGCGCGACGCCCCGCCGTCCCCGCGCCCTGACCGCTCGCGCCCACGGGCATCTCCGACCAATCGCCCCGGCTCCGGCTCGTGGAACACGTGCCCCCGCCTTTCGACCGGGGCACGCAAGGAGGTCTCGACGCCCAGAGGGCATCGCTGCTGAGGTTCCATTCACCGGGCCGCGCCGGAGGGCGCGCGGCCCGCGCCGATCACGGGCACGCCGCCGCGGGCGGCTGCACGCCGAAGAACAGGCCGATGTAGTCCGAAAGGTCGTCGGGGTCGATCACCCCATCGCAGTTCAGGTCCGTCTCCGGCGCGGAGGGAAGGGCGAAGTAGCCAGCGATGAAGTCCGACAGGTCGTCGGGATCGATGTTCCCGTCGTTGTTGAAGTCGGCGACCCGGCCGCTCGCCTTGATCAGGTCGATGTCCGCCGCCGTCACGGTCCCGTCGCCGTCCACGTCGCCCCGGGCCCAGCCGCCCGCGGTGCCGAGGTTCACGCACGCGACCCGGAAGTCCTCGTACGAGCCGATGCCGTTGAGATTCACGTCCCCGTACGTCGTGCACAGGACCTGACCGACCAGCACGTCCACGTCGGCCTGGTTGACGACCAGGTCGCCGTTCATGTCGCACGACAGATCGCCGCCGATCGCCTCCGAGAGATTCGCCCAGTCGAGCGCCCCGTCGGCCACGCGCGGGTTCCGCTTGAACTGCTGGTAGACGTAGTCGATGTCGAACCCGTCGATCACGTTCCGCTGCGCCGCCGGGATGTCGCTCTTGGCGATCGTGTTGTTGGCGCCCACCGCGTAGAACAGCGCGCCCCCGTCCCCGCCCGTCGGCGCGAACCCCGGCGTCGCCCGCCCCGCGGCATTCGCGACGTCGCCCCGAGAATCGCCCGCCTGATACGCCTTGCCCGTCGCCAGCGTCGTCCCGAAGAAGTTGCTGTTACCCGTGAGCGTCGCGTACGCCTGGTCCACCGCCGTGAAGCCCGCGGCTCGGTCCAGACGCCCGCTCACGATCAGAAGCCCGTCGGCAAAGTACCGCACATCGCCTGTGGTGAACGACCCGTCGCCGTCGAAGTCTCCGATCACTTCGATGCTCGTCAGCCCCGGCGCGACGCTCTGCCCGGTGGTGTTCGACAGGGCCAGCAGCGCCCCGCTGGCCGCCGGCGGGTCCCAGTTCACGCCCTCGTACCGCTCGCGATACGCCTTCACCATCTCGACGATGTCGCCCACGTCGCGCACGCCGTTGGCGTTGAAATCGCCGGCGATCAGGTTGCGCAGCGGCAGGTTGCTGCCGTAGGTCAGCCGCCCGGGGGTGGCCTCACCCGGCGCCGTGAGAGCCGCGTCATCGATCGCGTACCCCGACGCGTCGGGCACTACGGCCGCGTCCGAGTACGGGTTCACCGTGATCGGCGGCTGCAGCAGCCCCAACTGCGCCAGCGTGCTCCGGAGCGGCACCTTGCCCGCCCGGCTGTTGGGCGTATTGGGCGCCACCGAGTTCCCGAAGGCCTGGTAGGCCGGGTTGGCGTAGACGCTCCCCGCCTGGGTCCGCACAAAGTCCTGGAGGCTCTGGTTCAGGTTGGGGTTCGGGATGAGGTCGATCGGATCGACGGGGTTCTTCACAAAGTCCACCGAGCCGAGGAGCACGAACTGCGTCGCCGCGAACTCCCCGGGCGTGAAGAGCGACTGGTCCGACCCCGGCAGCGACGTGAACGCCGCGATCGACCGGTTGATGTTGTTGAGGTACGCCGCCGCCTCCACGTTCCGCATCGCCGGGTTCAGGTTCGCCGGGCGCGGCTCCACCGCGTCACGCACGCCGTTCCCGTTGATGTCGACAAAGCCCGTCCCGTCCTGCGGCTCCAGCCACCCCAGCCCGCCCTTCTCGGGCGGCGCCGACAGCGGATCCCCGAACGACGCCAGCACCGCCGGGCCCGAGATCACAAACCCGTTCGGCCCGTTGTCCAGCACCGCGTCCACCGTCGGACGCACGTACGCGGTGCCCCCGTAGATGTCGTTGAGGACGTCCGCGATCTCCATCTGGCCGCCCGTCAGCCAGCCCTGCTCCACCCCGCGTTCGGGCCCGACGTATCCGATCCCCAGTCGGTGATTGATGACCGAAGGCTCCACGCGGTTGTTCCCCTGCTTGTTGCTGGGCAGGTACGACGGGCCCAGGCGGTCGAACTGAACCCCGTTGTTCCGCGGGCCCGTGTTGTCGCCAACGCCCCACGAGGGATCAAGGCCCAGCGAGTTGTCCCACGCGTTCCGCGTCCCGGAGCCCGAGTCACGCGTCACGACCATCAAGTTCTCGCCCGTGGGCATCCGCCCCGCCGCGAACAAGTGCCGCAGATCGCTGATCGTCACCCGCGTCACGCCCGTCCCGAAGTTCACCACCGGCGCCACCGGCGCGAACGCCAGCGACGTGTCGAAGATCGTGTTCGCGTCCGCCGACGGGTTGAACACCCCGGGCGGCGTGCTCGACAGGTTCGCACCCCCAGTCAGCGTCGCCAGCGTGTTGCTCCGCGTGCCGTTGGCCGTCCGCCGCCCGTCCTTGTCGAAGGGCTGCGTCGCGTTGTTCCCGTACCCGGGCTGCAGCGGATTGAGTTCGAAGTTCGCCGTGCCCGTCGTCACCCGCGTGGCCCACGTCGTCGGCACGTCGAGCGGCGCGATGTCCACCGTCAGCCCGCCCATGTCCATCAGCCCCTCGTTCGGGCTCGTCGACGCCACCGCGCTCGACGTGTAGAGCGCCCGGAACGTCCCGTCCATCGTCGACCGGATCGGCGCCCCCATCGGGTTGTTGCTGTTGAAGATCGACCCGAACCCCGCCGGCACCTCCGGGTTCGTCCCGCCGCTGTCGTCGTTGGCCGCACCCGCGCTGATGAACCGGTAGCGGTTGTAGATCGCCGCCGTCCGCGCGTTGATCCGCAGGCTCACCGCCGCGTTGGTGTTGGTCCCGGGCTGCGTCACGTACGACCGCCCGTGGTCGATCAACTCCTGGTACCCGTTCGTCGAGCCCACCGACGAGTTCATGAACGCCCAGTACACGTTCGCCGGCCACGCCTGGTTGTTCGGGAACGCCTGCGGAAGTCCGAAGGGCGCCAACTGCTGCACCTGCGAGTTCGGATACCCGCGCGCCACCCCGTTCCCGTCCACGTCGATGTAGTCAATCGTCGACGCCCGCGCCCGGAAGAAGTTCTCCAGCAGCGTCGCCCCAGACGTGTTGATCACCGTGGGCTGCGCCGCCGCCATGGGCGACACCGCACCGATGCCCGCCGCCGCCCCGCACGCCGCCAGCAACGACATCACCCGACGATCCGTAAGGTTCATGCCCATTCTCCTTCCCCGCGCCCCCGTCGCCGACTCGCTCGCGGCCCGCGCGGGCCACTCGACCCTCATGCTACAACTTGTAATATCACCCGCCACACAACGGGACATCGTTCACGCAACATTTGCCCTTGTTCGGCCCGCCGCCGTTGCGCGCGCCGCCCCGCCCGCGCCCCGCGCGCGCCGCGCCTCCAGCCACAGGCACCCCCGCCGCGCACGCCGCTTTAGTCGGCGAACTGCGTCATGTTCACGCCGTTGCCCGTCCCCGTCAGGGCGTAGAACCGATCGCCCCACAGCCGCTTCTCGATCGTGTCGATCACGTGCGTCCGCTCCACGTGCCCGTCAACGAACGCGAAGTTCGACAGGCCGCCGAAGTTCCCGCCGCCCGCGCCCGTCCCGGGGTGATGCCGGCCCACCGCGTTCAGGTTCGTGTTCGGATCCGAGATCATGTTGGGCCCGAGTCGCTCGTTGGGATAGATGTTGTTCCGCCAGTTCGGATAGAAGAACCGCGGCGCATTGCCGATCCGCGGCTCCGCGTACACGTTCCCGCCCGCAGACCCGCCCACGAACGGCGTGATCGGCCGGTGGCTCTTGCTCGTCGGCCCGCTCATGATCCCTTCCCACCCCCCGTTGTACACCAGGAACTCCGCCACCAGGATCGTCTTGCTCGGGAACGTCAACTCCCCGCTCTTGACCAGCCTGTTGTCCCGCTGCGGATTCCCCCGGAACTTGTTGCGCGGGAAGATCGCCGCGTTCCCCGCGTACGCGATCCGCTTCGCCTGCCTGTCCCACGCCGCCGCGTTCGAGGGCTGCTGCCCCGGCTCCAACTCCCCGCCAGACCCCGGGTTCGTCGCCGTCACGCCGCCACGCGGCACGTCCGGGCACGTGAACGCCTCCTGCGGCAGCCCGCCGCTCCCCTGCCCCGCCCCGCTCCCTTGATCAAACAGGAAGCCGCTCCAGTGCACGTACCCCTCGGGTCCCAAGAAGTCCTCACCCTGCTGGTCCTCGATCCGCCACCGCGTCCCCGTCTGATCCGCCCCGTACACATACGCCGGCGGGATCGTGTCCTTGTTGTCCGCCGCGTACGCCGCCACCGCGAGCGTCACCGACCGCGCGTTCACCCCGCACTTGAGCGCCCGCGCCTCCTTCCTCGCACCCGAGAGCGACGGCAGCAGGATCCCCACCAAGAGCGCGATGATCGCGATCACCACCAGCAACTCGATCAGCGTGAATCCCCGCGCGCAATCACAACGCACCGATAGCCGGCCAGCCATGCGACAGCCTCCTGCTCGCTCCCCTCCCCACCTCGCAGCACCACGCTCACACGCGCACCACGCACATGAGAGGGCATCACAGTACCGCCAAATCGTCGCGACTCATCTCTCGCCCCCGTCAAGATCGCGCATACGCGCGCAAACCCCCGCCGCAACAGCCCTTCCGCGCGTGTAAAGACTCCCGCCAACCTATCCTCCGTTCGTGCGCCCGCCCGCCATCCCTCCCCGTTCCACGCTCCGGCGCCGCGCCGCCCTCGCGCTCGCCCTCACGCTCTCGCTCGCCCCCGGCCTCACCCTCGCGCGACAACCCACCCCCTCCCCCGCCGACCCCGACCCGCGCGACCGCCTCCAGCGCGACTTCGTCCAGGCCTGGAACGCCCGCGACCTCGCGACCGCCGAGGCACGCCTCCGCGAGTGGATCGCCCTCCGACCCCTCGAATACACCCCCGTCTACAACCTCGCCTCCCTCCTGTCCGTCCGCGGCGACGCCGAGCCCGCCGCAGAAGCGCTCGAACGCGCCGTGCTCCTCGGGTTCGCCGACCGCCGAACCCTCGAGTCCGACCCGCACCTGGCCCTGGCGCGTCGCACCGAGCGCTGCCGCGCCCTCCTCGCCGACTGGCCCGCCACGCTCGACCGCGTCCTCGACGCCCGCCTCGCGCGCATCCGCGAGTCCCTCCCCAAGTACACCATCGAGCGCGATCCCGACCTCCGCATCGCCTTCGCCTCCGGCTTCCACCCGGACTCCCTCGCCGCCGCGCGCCTCGAAATCACCCGCGTCGCACGCTGGTGGCAGGAGCAGGTCCTCCCCGAAGGCCGCCCCGCCGTCGCACGCGATGGCGATTCGCCCGACCCCTGGGTCCTCGTCCTCCTCCCCACGCAACCCGATTTCCAGGCCTGGGCACAGAAGCGATTCAACCGCCCCGGCGCCATCAGCACCGTCGCCGGCGTCTACGACCACGACCGCCTCGAACTCGTCGCCGGCGACCTCGGCCCCACCTTCCGCCACGAGTTCCTCCACGTCCTCCACTGGCGCGACATGACCCGCACCGGCCGCCTCCACCCCGTCTGGATCCAGGAGGGCCTCTGCAGCCTCGTCGAGGACGTCCGCGCCGACACCCACGACGATCAGCCCCGCCTCACGCCCCTCCCCTCCTGGCGCACCAACACCATCAAGCGCCGCGCCGCCAATACCAGGGTCTCCATCGGGGCCCTCCTCAAACTCCCGCGCGAGAAGTTCACCTCCTCAACCCCGCTTGCCAACTACGCCCTCGCACGCGCCATCTTCCTCTACCTGAGCGACAAGGGCCGCCTCCGCGCCTGGTACGCCGCGTACGACGCCTCCTTCGACGCCGACCCCTCCGGCCTCAAGGCTCTCGAAGTCGCCCTCGACGCGCCCATCGCCCAGATCGAAAAGGACTTCCGCGCCTACCTCAAAGCCCTTCCCGAGGTCCCCGACGACTCCCGCCCGGGCCGCGCCCGCCTCCCCCTTGACACCGGCCTCCCCGCCGGCGACGGCATCGCCGTCGAAGCCGTCGGCCCACGCTGCCGGGACATCCTCCCGGGCGACGTCATCACCGCCGTCAACGGCACCCCCGTCCGCGAACTCCAGGAACTCGCACGCGTCCTGGGCGACCTCAACCCCGGCACCCCCGTCGACGTCACCTTCCGCCGTCACAAAAAGATCCTCACCACCCGCCTCACCCTCATCCCGCGAGAGTGACGGCCCCCTCGCCCGCCGCACGCCGCGCCCCCCTCGCTCTTTTCCCCACCCATGCCCCTCTTCGAACTCCTCCCAGGCTGGCTTGACCGCTTCGCCATCCCGCGAACCGGCCTCATCGTCGTCGGCGCTCACGAGGGCCAGGAACTCCCCCACTACACCCGCGCCGGCTTCGCCCGCCAACTCTGGATCGAGCCCCAGCCCGCACCCTTCGCCCGCCTCACCGCAGCCCTCCCGCCCTCGCCGGACATCCGCGCCTTCAACCTCGCCTGCGGGCCCGACAACGGCACCGCCACCATGTTCACCCTCCAGAACAACCAGGGCCTCTCCAACTCCCTCCTTCCACCCAACCTCCACCTCCGCGAATACCCCGACATGCCCCCGGGCGAGCCGTTCCAGGTCCCCGTCGTCCGCCTCGACGACCTCCTCACCCGCGAACGCCTCGACCCCGCCGCCTTCTCCTTCCTTGTCATGGACGTGCAGGGCTACGAACTCCACGTCCTCCGCGGCGCGCCCGCCCTTCTCGCCTCCGGCGCATCCTCGCCCGCCTCCGGTCTCCAGGCCATCCTCACCGAGGTCTCCACCGCCGAACTCTACAAGGGCTGCGCCCTCCTCCCCGACATGGACGCCCACCTCGCCGCCGCCGGATTCACCCGCGTCATCACCCGCCTGAACCGCCATCACTACGGCGACGCCCTCTACGTCCGCGCCGAACACCTCTCCCCCGCCCAGCGCCTCCGCCTCCGCCTGCTCGGCCCGGGCCGCCGCTAACTCCTACCCTTCCCTCGATGCCCGCGCACGCGACCTCCGCCTTCGCCGCCGCACTCGGCGCCACCCCCCTCGATGACCTCCTGGCGGGGTCCCTCGCCCGCGTCCAGACCCGCATCGCCGACGCACTCCGCTCAGACATCCCTCCCGTCGAACGCCTCTGCAAGCAGGTCGAGCGCTACCACGGCAAGATGGTCCGCCCGAGCGTCTGCCTCCTGTCCGCTCTCGCCGCCGACCCCCGCGCCGCACGCGACCCGCGCCCGGAGCACCTCGCCGACGCCCACCTCGTCGTCGCCGCCGTCTGCGAGATGATCCACCTCGCCACCCTCGTCCACGACGACATCCTCGACGAAGCCGAGGTCCGCCGCTCCGCCCCCACCATCAACAGCCTCCAGGGCAACGAGTCCGCCGTCATCCTGGGCGACTACCTCTTCTCCGCCGCCTTCCACCTCTGCTCCTCCCTCGACTCCCAGGCCGCCTCCCTCCTCGTCGCCCGCACCGGCATGACCCTCTGCGCCGGCGAACTCCTCCAACTCCACCACCGCGGCAACTACTCCCTCGACGAGTCCACCTACGCCGCCATCGTCGAACGCAAGACCGCCTCTCTCATCGCTGTCGCCTGCGCCCTCGGCAGCCGCTTCGCCGGCGCCGACGCCTCCCTCCAAGCCCGCTTCCACGATTTCGGCACCGCCCTCGGCATCGCCTTCCAGATCCAAGACGACCTCCTCGACCTCACCGGCGTTCAGTCCGTCGTCGGCAAGCCGCTCGGCAAGGACCTCCAGAAGGGCAAACTCACCCTCCCCCTCATCCATCATCTCGCCACCGCCTCCCCAGAGCAGCGCGGCCGAACCCTCCTCCTCCTCGAAAACGCCGAGTCCTCGCCCGAAGGTGACCGCGCCGCCCTCGCCCGCGCCCTCGACGCCACCGGCTCCATCGCCCACGCCCGCGCCGCCGCCCACGCCCAAGTCGCCCGCGCAAAGAACGCCCTCGAACCTCTCCACGAGTCCGTCGCCCGCGGCATGCTCCTCCGCCTCGCCGACGCCGTCGTCACACGCGCGTTCTGAGCGCCGCCCCCAGCGCCCCCACCAGCCGCGCACGCACCGCCTCCTCACACCCGCACTCCGTCTCCTCCGCCGGCCTCACCCACACCGTCGCACGCGGGTCAGGGTCCGTCTCTCGCCGCGGGATCACGTGCCAGTGCACGTGCGGCACCACGTTCCCAAGATTCTCATAGTTGATCCGCACCGCCCCCAGCACCGCCCGCATCGCCGCCGCCACGTCCGCCACCTCCTCCCACAGCACCGCCTGCCGCGCCCTCGGCAAAGCCGCCAGGTGCTCGGCGTGCTCCCGCAGCCACACGCTGCACCACCCCTCGTACCGCTGATGTTTGTGCAGCAGCACCACCGATTCCCGCAGTTCCGCAATCAAGAACGGGTCCGCCCCCGCGCGGACCCGCTCCAGCCTCGCGCACGCCGGACACTTCTCACTGCTCATGCTCGTGCCCCAATGCCTCGTGCCCCGTGCCTCGATGCCTTCTTCGTCCTCACCCGCCCATCAACTTCTCCAGAACCCCCAGCCCCGCGCCCAACTTCTCATCCGCCACCGCGAACGACAGCCGCAGGTGCGTGTCCCGCGGGTTGGCCGTCTCCCCGCTGAACACCCCGCCCGGGATCACCAGCACCTTCTCCCGGATCGCCCGCTCGGCGAACTGCTGGGCCGTCTCGCCAAGCCGGTCGGGAACCTTGGGGAACGCGTAGAACGCCCCGCCCGGCGTCGCCACCTCCGTCACCCTCGACAGCGCCGCCACCACCCGGTCACGCCGCGCCTCGTACTTCGCCACCTGCGCGCTCATGTCCACGTCCAGCGCCGCCAGCGCGCCCCATTGCAGCGGCGTCGGCGCGCACACGAACGAGTACTGCTGCAACTTCACCATCTGCTCGATCAGCGCCGCCGGGCCCGCCGCGTACCCCAATCGCCACCCCGTGCACCCGTACGTCTTCCCGAACCCCCGGATCAGCAGCACGTCATCGCTCGCCCCGGGCAGCCGCGCCGCGCTCGGGCACGCCGACCGGCTCCCGTCGGCGAACCGGTCCGTCCGAGACTCGCTGAACGTGAACTCGTCGTAGATCTCATCGCTGATCAGCAGCACGCCCTTGCGTCGGCACAGGTCCAGCATCTCCGCGCAGTCCCGCATCGTGCTCACCACCCCCGTCGGGTTGTTGGGCGAGTTGAAGAGCACCGCCTTCGTCCTCGGCGTGATCAGCCGCTCCACCCGCTCCGCCGTCATCCGAAAATCCGGGTACGTCTCGCACCGCACCGCCTTCGCGTCGCACATCGCCGCCAGGTACGGGTACATCACAAAGAACGGGTCCGGGATGATGAACTCATCCCCCGGCCCCAGCACCGCCATGCACGCCAGCACCAGCGCCCCCGCCGTCCCGCTGGTAATCATCAAACTCGGGTCCGACGCCGACCCAGTTCCCACTCCCCCCGGCGCCTGCACCCGCCAGCCCACGTCCCCCCGCAGCCGCTCGGCCAACTTCGCCCGCAACTGGTCCAGCCCCGGGTTCGGGGTGTACGCGTTCTTGTCGGCACGGATCGCCTCGATCGCCGCCGCCTTCACCGCCTCCGGCACCGGAAACTCAGGCTGCCCGATCGACAGATTTATTGCCCCCGGCATCGTCTTGGCCAGGTCCGCCACCCGGCGAATCCCCGATGCGTCGATCCTCCCCATCCGCGGCGCCAGCAACCGAGCGATATCCATGCCGCAGGATACGCCCCCCCTCCCCCCCCTCACCCACTCGCGAAACCGGTTTCAGCCTTTCAGGCGGCTCAGGACGCGCTTGGCCATCGCTTCCGCCGTGGCCACCTCCGCGATCGTCACGTCGTCGGCTCCCGCGGCGCTGGCCGCGAACGCCGTGCTCAGGTACGTCGTCCGCGCCGCGATGAACACGTGCGGGGCCAGTTGCCGGATCGCCTGGCACGCCCGCGCCGTCGCGTCGTCGTCCGGAATCGTGAGGAAAACCGTGTCGGCCTCGTGGATCCCCGCGTGCTCCAGCACCGCCGGGTTCCCGATGTCCCCGAACACCACGCTCCGTCCCAGTTGCTCCTGGGTTTCCACCGTCCGCGCGTTCAGTTCCACGATCGTGAATGGCACCCCGTGCACCTCCAGGTGGTCGGCCACCGCGCGCCCGACCACGCCAAACCCCGCGATGATCGCTCGCCGCGCCTTGGGCGGTGCCGCCGTCGGGATAAACGCCGCATCCCCCGCCGACTCTTCCCGGCCCGCGCCCGTGGCGACAACGCCCTCGCCATTCGCCGGCGCGGGGGCCTTCTCCCTCAGCGCGTCGCCCGTCCGCCACCGGGCCGGCGGGATCCCCGCCAGCGTCGGCTGGAGCCGCTGCCCCCAGGTGTAAAGGCTCGGCGCCACCATCAGCGACAGCACCACCAGCGTGATCGCCACCGTCTGCTCGTTGGGCTCGATCACGCCCTGTGCCGTCGCCAGCCCCAGGATCACGATGCTGAACTCGCCCGCCGGCGCCAGGCTCAGGCCCGTCCGCCCCGCGACCGGCGCCGTCGCCCCCGCCGCCCAGGTGCACACCCCGATCATGCCGGCCTTGATGATCACCAGCGCCGGAAGGCCGATGAGCACCACGGGCCACGCCGCCACCAGCGTCCGCGCGTCGAGTTGCAGGCCCACCGCCGTGAAGAACACCGCCATGAACAGGTCGCGCAGGGGTGAGAGTTGACCGGCCAGTTGGTACCGGAAGGGCGTCGACGAGAGCAGGAACCCCGCCAGGAACGCCCCGAGTTCGGGGCTGAAACCCTGAGACGCCGTCAGCACCGCCGCACCCAGCGCCACGGCAGACGAGAGCACCAGCGTCGCCTCGCCCGAGGGTTCGCGCGAGGCCTCCTTCAGCAGCCGGGGGAGCACGAACCGCCCGAAGGCGATCAGCAACGCCACGGCACCCAGCGCCGTCGCGGCCCCCAACGCCATCCGCCCCAGATCGGTGTGCTCCGCATCGCCGCCCGCCGGCATCGCCCCGGCCCAACGCCCCAGCAGCGGCAGGGCCGCCAGCATCGCCAGCGCCAGCAGGTCCTGCACGATCGAGACTCCGACGCACAGCCGACCGTGCATGCGGTGCGTCTCGCGCTTCTCGGTCAGCAGCCGCAGCACCACCGCCGTGGACGACATCGACATCGCCATCGCGATCGCCAGGGCCGCGGGCACGGGCACGCCCATCAGCGCCGCCACGGGCCAGGCCAGCACGACCGTCCCCAGCGTCGACGCGACCCCCACCGCGACGATGTGCACCAGGCCGCCGGCCAGCGCGGCCACGTCCAGGTGCAGCCCGATGGTGAACATCAGCATGACGACGGCCAGGCTCTTGATCTGGTCGATGTTCCCGCTGTCGCGCACCAGCGCCAGCGCCGCCGGCCCGATGATCGCCCCCGCGACGAGGTACCCCGGGATCGTCGCGACGCGGAGGCGCCGGAAGAACATCGGCACCGACGCCGCCGCGGCGAGCACGATCAGCAGGTCGAGGGCGAAGCCCCCGTCCGAACTTCCTCCGCTGGCGAGCGTGAACGGAATGGACCACCATTCGAGCACGGGCCGAGGGTAGCGGCCCCCGCGAGAACGCGGGGGTTCCGGGTCGCCACGGGCTGGCCGGGAGGCCCGTGTAACTCCGCGCCTGCGCGCGCACCTCGCTGCCGGGCATTCGAGCCATTCTGGGAGGCGCGCGCCGCCGAGGCCCCGACCCCCCACCCGAGTGCTCGGAATGGATCCTGGGGCATCTGAGGGCCGGTTTTTTTCTGCGCGCAATAGCGCGTCGGCCGTGCGCCATTGCGCGCAATCTCGCGCACCGCCCGGGCTAAACCCGCCCCGCTGGCACGCGGCGTGCAGCCCCCCCCAAACCCTCTACACTCCTCGCGATGGGCTTCTCGCTCGACGTGCTGCAGGCGGGTCGGAGGGTCGCGCCCGCGATGACGGGCACGGCCCCGCCTGCGTCCCGCGCCGTCCATGCTCCGCCGCGCCTCATCGACTCCCACGGCCGCACGATCCGCGACCTGCGCCTGAGCATCACCGACCGGTGCAACTTCCGCTGCCTGTACTGCCTCGACCCCGGCGCGGCCTTCATGCCCGCCGATCGCCTGCTGAGCGACGACGAACTCGTGCGGCTCGCCCGCGTGTGCGTGGGGCTGGGCGTGCGCAAGATTCGCCTCACCGGGGGCGAGCCGACGCTGCACCCCCGCCTGGCGGGTGTGATCGAACGCCTCGCGGCGCTGCCCATTGACGACCTGGCGATGACGACCAACGGCTCGCGGTGCGACGCCGCGTCGCTCCGCGCGTGGCGCGACGCGGGCCTCCGGCGGATCACCTTCAGCCTTGATGCCGTGGAGCCCGACGCGTTTGCGCGGCTGACGCGCTCGGCGACGCCCGTGGAGCGGGTGGTGCAGGCCATCACCGACGCGCAGTCGGCGGGCTTCGCCGAGGGGGGGGAGGGGCCGATCCGCGTGAATGCGGTGCTGCTGCGGGGCGTCAACGACGATCAGATCGTGCCGCTGGCGCGGCTGGCGCGGGATCTGGGCGTCGAGGTGCGGTTCATCGAGTTCATGCCCCTGGACGACGCGCGGGGCTGGTCGCTCGACGCGCTGGTGCCGGCGGCGGAGGTGATCCGGCGCGTGGCCGAGGCGTTCCCGATCGTGCCGATGGGGCGCGAGAGCGAGGCGAGCACGGCGGAGGCGTTCGCGTTTGCTGATCGCGGCGCGGCGTCGGGCGCGGGCGTGGGCGTGATCGCGCCGGTGACGCGGGCGTTCTGCGGGGCGTGCAGCAGGCTGCGGATCACCGCCGACGGGCAGGTGAGGCCCTGCCTGTTCTCGCGGGAGGAGTGGGACGCGCGGGGCCTGATGCGGTCGGGGGGGAGCGACGAGGATCTGGCGTCGCTCATGGCGGATGCGACCTGGCGCAAGCAGGCCGGGCACGGGATCACGGCCGCGGGCTTTGCGCAGCCCGAGCGGACGATGTCGGCGATCGGGGGGTAGGCGGCAAGGGCGGCGCGCGGGCATGAACCGTGCCCGGTGATCGGGTCGATACAGGAACATGGTCACGGCAGAACCCATGCAAAGGCCGACGGGCGCACGTGCGGGCGCGGACGGGGGTGGCCGGGCGTGGTTTACGCCGCCGGCGTGCATCAAGAAGGTGAAGCGGGCGATGCTCGTGGCGGCGATCAACGGGGGGCTGCTGCTGGCGGGGGCGGCGGTGTCGGCACTGGCGGCGCTGGCCGACCCGTGGTCGCTCGTGGCGGCGGCGGTCCTCGGGGCGTTCGGGGCGGCGGAACTGGTCGGCCGCGCGCGGCTGCGGCGGCTGGATGTGTCGGGCCCGCGGCTGCTGGCGGCGAACCAGATCGCGTTGGCGGCGGTGCTCGGCGCGTACTTCGGGTGGAAGGCGATCGACACGTGGCGGCACCCGCCGGCGATCCCCGCGCAGTACCGCGACCTGGGCGACGCGGACTTGAACGCGGCGTTCGCGCAGACGTGGCACGACATGATGCCGGTGATGATCGGCGCGTACGGCGCGATCGCGGTGCTGACGGCGCTGGCGTGCGCTCTGAACGCGTGGTACTACGCGACGCGCGGGCGCTGGGTGGGCGAGGCGCTGGCGCTGCGGAGCCCGCCGCAGCATGCCGCGGGCGCGGCTCACGCGGCGGCGTCCGCATCGTCCGGCGCGTGAGGGGCGGCTACGCACGAGATTGGTCGGCGGTTCCGTGAATCCGCGGGAGTTGGGGGAGCGGCGCCCGCGCGCATTGGGAATCCGCCCGACGGGGAATCCGAATAGACATGTGGAGGCGGCGCGGGCGTGAGGACGCGACGCCGTCCACGTTGAGGGTCTGGGACTTGTCACGGAGGATTGCACCAGGGGGCGCAGGGACGCGCACCAAGCACATCAGCGGCCGGCCCACGGCCGAGATACGGGAGCGAGCCATGACCTGCCTTCCCAGCCAACCGAACCATCGCACGCCCGGCGCGATCCGGCCCGCGACGGCGGGGGTCGAGGACCACCGGCAGGCAACGCTGGTCTCGCTCCACTTCCGGGCCGCCCGCGGGTGCGGAGCCGCGTCCCCTGCTGCGGCGCCGGCTGGGCACAGGCTGGCGCTGGCGGGGGCGGCGGTGATCGCCCGGAGTGTGGCCCGGCCCGGGGCGCTGTGGGACCTGTGGCTGCTCCCGGCGGAGGCCAAGGGCGCGTGCGCCCCGCGCGGGCCCGGGTTCCGGTCGTGCGTGCGGCGGGCGCGGCTCGCCGCGGAGGCGCGGCTGGCCAGCGACTGCGTGCCCGGCGCGCGGGCGATCCTCGTGCTCGAGGAGCGACCCGATCCCGGGCAGACCGGCACTCCGCGCCGATGGGTGGCGGAACTGGCGATCGACCCGCGCGACGGGTCGGCGTCGATGGCGACGGTGGACCCGCGGGCGGTGCTAAGCGTTCGGCGGATGCCCCTGCGTGCGGGCGAAGGGGTCGCGCCGGCAGCCCCGGACGTGACGATCGACCTCGAGGCGCTGGGGCTGATCGCGCCGCGTGCGGCGGCGTGGTGAGCCGGGGCCCGCGATCCCTGCGTGGGGCCGCGGGGGCTTGCGGGGGGGGCACGATCGCATACCATCGGCGGATGTCTCGCCGCGTTGTTGTCACCGGTCTTGGGTGTGTTACGGGCCTGGGCGTGGGCATGAAGCCCGTGTGGGAGGGGTTGTGCGCCGGGCGCTCGGCGCTGCGGCGGATCACGCGGTTCGACCCCTCGGGGTTCGCGTGCCGCCTGGGGGCGGAGGTGGGGGGCAGCGCAGGGGGCGGCGGGGGTTTCTCGGCGAAGGACCACGTGCCCAAGCACTACCGCAAGGCGGTGAAGGTGATGGCGCGGGACATCGAGTTGGCGGTGGCGGCGGCGAAGTTCGCGGTGGAGGACGCGCGGCTGGTGACGCGGGGCACGCTGCCCGAGGACTCGACCGAGGCGACGACGTATCGACCCGAGCGGGTGGGGTGCCACATCGGCGCGGGGCTGATCTCGGCGGAGGCGAACGAGTTGACGGCGGCGTTCGCGACGGCGCGGCGGGAGGGCGACCCCGGGGCGCTGGACCTGCGGGCGTGGGGCGCGCGGGGGATGGAGAACCTGACGCCGCTGTGGCTGCTGAAGTACTTGCCCAACATGCTGGCGTGCCACGTGACGATCATCCACGGGTGCGAGGGCCCGAGCAACACGATCACGTGCGCGGAGGCGAGCGGGCTGCTGTCGCTGGGGGAGTCAACGCGGGTGATCGAGCGGGGCGACGCGGACCTGTGCTACACGGGGGGTGCCGAGAGCCGGCTGAACCTGATGGGGCTGCTGCGGATGACGTTCGCCGGGCGCGTGGCGGCGACGGGGGACGAGACGGACGGGAGCGTGGTGCTGCGGCCGTATGACGCGGAGTCGCCCGGGGGCCTTCTGGGGGAGGGCGGGGGGATTCTGACAATCGAGGCGGAGGAGACGGCACGGGCCCGCGGGGCGGGGGTGTACGCGGAGGTGGCGGGGATCGGCGCGGGGCACGCGCCGGCGCCGCCGCCCTGGGGGCGGGGCGAGGCGGGCGACACGAGCGAGGGGCTGGTGGTGGCGATCGAGGCGGCGCTGCGCGGGGCGGGCGTGGGGGCGGAGGCGATCGACGCGATCGTGCCGATGGCCTGCGGGACGCCGGCGATCGACGCGGCGGAGGCGGGGGCGTTGCGTGCGGTGTTCGGGGGGAGGCTTGGGACAATCCCGCTGGTGACGCTGCCGCCGATGATCGGGAATGCCAGCGCGGGGACTGGGAGCGTGCAGGCGGCGGTGGGGGCGATGATGCTGCGGGAGCAGCGGTTGCCGGCGCGGGTGCACGCGGGGCGTTGCCCGGCGGACCTTCAGGCCGGTCCGAGCGCGGGGGGGCCGGCGCGGCTTGGGCACGTGCTGGTGTGCACGGGCTCGCAGGCCGGGCAGAGCGCGGCGGTGGTGCTGAAGCGGGCGGGGTGAGTTGAGCGGGCGCGGAGGGCGCTCAGCAGGGCGGGCCGAAGAAGGTGGCGATGAAGTCGGCGAGGTCGTCGGGGTCGATGGTCCCGTCGGCGTTGACGTCGGTGCGCGGGTCGGGGGGCGAGGAGAAGAAGCCGGCGATGAAGTCGGCGAGGTCGTCGGGATCGACGACGCCGCTGCCGTCGAAGTCAGCGGGGCAGGCCGGGGGTGGGGGTTCGACGACGGTGAAGGAGGCGTTGGCGTTGTTGCTGAAGGTGGCGGCGGCGGGTGTGAGGGCGTAGTTGGCGGCGTTGTTGGTGCTCAGCGCGCTGAAGGCGCCGGTGAAGCGGAGGGCCTGGACTGACGCAGAGGGGAGGGGCCCGGCGAAGGCGGGGCCGAAGTTGCCGTCGGCGTCGTTGAAGGCGCTGCCGGTCTGCGGGCCGGTGTAGGCAGCGCCGCCCCAGGACACGGACCAAAGGATCTGCCCGCCGCCCTCGAAGGTGAGGCGGCCCGCGGCGAGGTAGGAGGGCGGGATGAGGGCGGTCATGGCGAAGTCGGCCGTGGTGGCGGGCGATGTGGCGGAGAGGAAGTTGGGGGAGGCGATGAGGATGCGCGAGCCGGCGGTGGAGATGGGAACGTTGCTGGTGAGGGTGGCGACGGTGATGGGGTTGAGGCCCTGGGCGTCGAAGACCTTGATGACGGTGCCGGAGACGAAGGATTGACCGGCCTGACGCATGCGGAGTTGGATGGCCTGCTTGGTGGGGTCGCCGGCGACGCCGCCGATGATCTGCTCGACCTGCATGAGGTGGAATGAGGCGAAGGCCGGTGCGGCGAGGGTGGCGGCGACGAACGCGGGGGCGAGGCGGGGGAACAGGTGGAGGGCGGTCATGGGTGCTCCGTGTGGAGAGGAAGGCCCTGAGGGGGCCGGGTGGGTCCGAAAAGGGTGCGTGTGGGGAGAATGTGTCGCCGGGAAGGGGTGCTTGCAAGGAAACTGGCTGCGACTGATTCTCAATGCTGGGGGAGTGTGCTATACTACATGACCGATGAGTCAACAAAGGGACCAACCTGGCGGCGTGGGGGGCGAGGCAGGCACGGGCGGCACGGGGGGCGTGCAGGTGAGCCTGTCGCAGATGCGTGTTGGCGAGTTGGGGGTGATTGCGGAGAAGCGGCTCGAGGAGGACGATCGCGCGCTGCTGCGTGCGATGGGGCTGGCGTGCAACGCGACTGTGAAGGTGTGCCGGGCGGGGGAGCCGTGCATCGTGGCGGTGATGAGCGGGTGCTCGGCGGGCGGGCGGGTTGGCGGGGATTCGTGCCGGATCGGGCTGGCGCGGCCTCTGGCGGAGCGGATTGTCGTGCGTCTGCTGAGCGGTGAACGGCGTGGGGCGGGGGCGGGTGGGGAGGGGGCGTGAGCGATGGTGGAGGCACGGGAGGCCGAAGCCGGGGCGAGGGGCTTGGCGGATGCCGGTGAGCGCGGGCGGCCGAGGCGGGTCGCGCTCCTGGGGAATCCGAACACGGGGAAGACGACGCTGTTCAACCGGTTGACGGGACTTCGGCACAAGACGTCGAACTTTCCCGGGACGACGCTGGAGGCGCGGACGGGGCGCGTGCAGGGGCTCGGGGGAAGCGGAGGGGAATGGTCTGCGGAGGTGATGGATCTACCGGGGGTGTATTCGCTGGAGTTGGAGCAGTTGGAGTCTCGGGTGGCTCGGGAGGCGCTCGCGGGGCGCGGGCCCGGGGGGGTGGGGGGGGAGCCGGACGCGTTGTGCGTGGTGGTGGACGCGACGAATCTGGGGCGGAACCTGAGGCTGGCCGGGGAGGCGTTGCGGCGGCGGCTGCCGACGGTGGTGGCGGTGAACATGTGGGACGTGGCGCGTGCGCGGGGGCTGAGTCTGGACGCGCGGGCGCTGGGGGAGGCGCTGGGGTGCGAGGTGGTGCTGTGCTGCGCGCGGTCGGGGGAGGGTCTTGGGGAGGTGCTCGCGGCGTTGGCGCGGGCGCGGGTGTCGTCGCGGACGCCGCCCGGGGACGAAGACGGGTTGATGCGCTGGGCGGAGGAGGCGTATTTGGCAGGGGCGTCGGGTGGGACGGGCGTGGCCGGGGGGGGGAGCGTCGGGGCGGCGTCGCACGCTGGGGAGACGGCGACGGACCGGATTGATCGGGTGGTGACGCACCCGGTGCTGGGGCTGGGGGTGTTCGTGGGGGTGATGGCGGCGTTGTTCTGGGTGATCTTCAGCCTGGCGCGGTGGCCGATGGACGTGATCTCGGCGGGCGTGGAGATGGTGGCGGAGGCGGCGCGGGGGGTGATGCCGGCGGGGCTGGTGTCGGAGTTGCTGTGCGACGGGGTGCTTGGGGGCGTGGGGACGGTGCTGGTGTTCTTGCCGCAGATTTGCCTGCTGTTCTTCTGCATCAGCCTTCTGGAGGACAGCGGGTACCTGGCGCGGGGCGCGTTTCTGATGGATCGGCTGCTCAAGCCGTTCGGGCTGCCCGGGCACGCGTTTGTGCCGCTGCTTTCGAGCCATGCGTGCGCGCTGCCCGGGATCATGGCGTGCCGGGGGGTGCCGGACCCGAAGGAGCGGCTGGCGACGATCCTGGTGGCGCCGTTCATGAGTTGCTCGGCGCGGCTGCCGGTGTATGCGCTGTTGACGGGGCTGCTGTTTCCGGAGTCGGCGGGCTTGGCCGCGCTGGCGCTGCTCGGGTGCTACGGGCTGGGGTTGGGCGCGGGGGTGGTGAGCGCGCTGGTGGCGCGGCGGACGATTCTGCGGGGCCGGTCGAGGCCGATGGCGCTGGAGTTGCCGGCGTATCGGCGGCCCAGCGTGCGGAACGCGGGAATCGCGACGTGGGATCGGGCGCTGGTGTTCGTGCGCGGGGCGGGGACGAACATTCTGGCGATCTGCGTGGTGCTGTGGTGGCTCGGGGCGTTCCCGCGCAGCGGCGGATCGCCGGAGGCGGTAGCGCTGCGGGCACAGGAGGCGGCGCTGGTGGCATCCGGGGACGCCGCGGGGGCGGCGGGGGCGGGCGAGGAGGCGGCGGCGCTGGAGCGCGAGGCGGCGCGGCTGCAACGGCGGGAGAGTTTCCTGGGGTGGATGGGGCACGCGGTGGAGCCGGTGGTGAGGCCGCTGGGCTATGACTGGCAGTTAGGGGTGGGCGTGGTGGCGTCGTTCGCGGCGCGCGAGGTGTTCGTGGGGACCATGGCGGTGGTGACGACGGGGGAGGCGGATGCGGAGGCGGACGGGGTGCTGGACCGGATCGCGGCGGCGAAACGGGATGACGGCGTGACGCCGATCTTCACGCCGGCGGCGTCGTGGAGTTTGCTGGTGTACTACGTGCTGGCGATGCAGTGCCTGCCGACGCTGGCGGTGACGGCGCGGGAGGCGGGCGGGTGGAAGTGGGCGGGACTCCAGTTTGCGTGGATGAGCGGGCTGGCGTACGTCGCGGCGTGGGTCACGCACTGGCTGGCGGCGTAAGGTGCGGGCATGGAGCGCGACCGGGGCGAAGACGAGGCGATTGTGGCGCGGGCGAGCGCGGGGGGTATGGGGGGGGCGGGGGGGGCGGGGCGCGGCGCGCGGGGTATCGTGCGCCTATCGGGTCGAGGGCTGAGGGCGGCGCTGTCGGGAGTGCTTGCGCCGATCGAGACTCCATCCCGGGGGAGAGGCGGCGAGGCGGGAGGCGGAGGGCTCGCCGAGGGTGGCGCGCGGGCGTGGGCGGCGCGGGTGCGGGTGCCAGCGGCGGAAGGTGCAGCGCGGCGGGGGTGCTTCGAGGTGCCGGCGCTGGTGGTGTGGCACGAGGGCCCGCGGTCGTACACGGGTGAGGACTGCGCGGAGGTGCTGCTGGCGGGGAACCCGCACTTGATCGAGCGGGTGGTGGGGATGATGGCGTCGCTGCCCGGGGTGCGGGAGGCACGGCCCGGGGAGTTTTCGGCGCGGGCGTTCATGAATGGGCGGCTGACGCTGGCGCAGGCGGAGGGCGTGGCGGCGGCGATCGGCGCGGGGACGCGGGAGGAGTTGGCGGCTGCGCGGGAGGCGATGGCGGGGACACGCGGAGCGGTGTACGCCGGGTGGGCGGGGGAGGCGGGCACGCTGCTGGCGCTGGTTGAGGCTGGGATCGATTTTTCGGATCAGGAGGACGTGGTGGCGATCGCGCCGGGGGTGCTGGCGGCGCGGGTGGGGTCGCTGGTGGAGGCGATGGCGCGAGAGTTGGGGAGCGCGCGGGGGAGCGAGTCGGCGGAGTGGGCGCCGGTGGCGGTGCTGGCGGGCCCGCCCAACGCGGGCAAGAGCACGCTGTTCAATGCGCTCTTGGGTCGGCGGAGGGCGATCACGTCGAGCGAGGCGGGGACGACGAGGGACGCGCTGGTCGAGCGGCTTGGGGCGCGGAAAGGGGATGCGGGGCTGGGCGGGTGGAGTGGGCTGGAGGTGATGCTGGTGGACCTGCCCGGGCTGGACGAGGGCGGACGCGGGGCGGAGGACGAAGCGGCGCAGGCGCGCGCGCGGGAGGCGGCGCGGGAGGCGGACGTGGTGGTGCGGTGCCTGCCGAGCGGGTGGAGGGGTGGTGCGCGGGAGGGGTTTGCGGTGCGGGAGGGCGCGCGGGTGGTGGAGGTTGAGACGAAGGCGGATTTGTCGGCCGGCGAGGAGCCTGGCCCGGAGGGATGGGAATGGCGCGGCGCGATCCGGGTGTGCGCGGTGGACGGGCGGGGCATTGACGAGGTGCGCGGGGCGATCATCGCGGCGGCATGGCAGGGCGATGGGCAGGAAGGCGCCGAGTGGGATGCCGAGGACAGATCGAGCCGGGGCGTGCTGCTACCGAGGCACCGGCGGGCGGTGGTGCGGGCGATGGCGTGCCTGCGGGAGGCCGGGACAGCGGTGGATCCATCGGCGAGGGCGTTGGACCGGCCTGAGGAGGTGGCGGCGCGGCTCCGCGCGGCGCTGGACTGGTTGGGCGAGTTGACGGGTCGGATGTCCCCCGACGCGATCATCGGGCGGGTGTTCGCGACCTTCTGCGTGGGAAAGTGACGCGACGGCGTGCGGCGGGGGGAGCGTCGGCGCGCATCCCGTAAGGGTGCGTGAGTGCTGAGAAGGGCCGGGCGGCGGCTCGGCTACCCTCAAACGCGTGGCGAAGTCGCGGCGTAAGCGCGTGCGAAACGCACGGGGCCGGAATCCCTAACACTGAGCGGCCCCGGCGGCGTCTGGGGCGTGCGTCGGGGCACGGGGAGGGGGTGAGGACGAACGGCGGGCGGGTGGATGGTGCGAACGGGAAGGAGCACGCTGTGTGGAAGTGGTTGCTGGGGCTGTTTGTGATCGCGGTGGCGGGATGCGGGACCGGGGGGTGGTTTCTCGCGCAGTCGGAGGACGTGCGTGAGTTTCTCAAGGGGTTCCGCCCGCAAGACAAGCCGGTGGAGGTAAGGCTGTCGGCGGTGGAGCGGGGGAAGGTGGTGCGGACGGTGAACAGCCCTGGGGCGATCGAGCCCAAGACGAAGGTGCAGATTTCGGCGCAGGTGTCGGCGCGGATCACGGCGCTGCCGTTCCGCGAGGGGGAGCGGGTGAAGGGCGGGGACATCGTGGTGAAGTTGGACGCGCGGGACCTTGCGGCGGCGCTGGAGAGTGCGCAGGCGAGCGAGCGTGCCGAGCGCGCGCGGCTGGAGGGGGCGGAGGCGACGCTGGCGCGGGCGGAGCAGGAACTGGCGCGGCAGCGGGAGTTGTCGCGGACCGGGGACTCTGCGCGGAACCTGCTGGAGAGCGCCGAGAGCGAGGCGCGGCGGGCGCGGAGCAGCGTGGAGTCGTCCCGGCAGTCGATCGAGATCGCCAAGGCGAACATCGCGCGGGCGCAGAAGGACCTGGAGAATACGGAGATCCGGGCGCCGTTCGACGGGATCATCACGAAACTCAACGCGGAGGTGGGGGAACTGGTGGTGGTGGGGACGCTCAACAACGCGGCGTCGGTGATCATGGAGATCGCCGACCTGGAGGTGATGCTGCTCAAGGCGCGGGTGGACGAATCGAACATCGCGCCGATCAAGGCGGGGCAGCGGGCGTCGGTGTACATCAACGCGTTCCGGGACCGGACGTTCGAGGGCGTGGTGGACCGGGTGGGGTTGAAGCGGCAGGTGGACCGTGACGGGACGGGGTATTACGAGGTCGAGGTGCTGGTGAAGAAGCCCGAGGGGCAGTTGCTCTACTCGGGGCTGACGGCGAACACGGACATCGAGGTGGAGACGCACTACGACGTGCTGAAGGTGCCGAGCCAGGCGGTGCTGGATCGGCGGATCGACGACCTGCCGGTGGACCTGCGGGAGCACGCGCTGATCGACAAGAGCAAGGCGTTCGCGCGGGTGGTGTACGTGATGGTGGACGGGAAGGCCAAGGCGCGGCCGGTGAGCGTCGGCGCGAGCGACCTGACGCACACGATCATCCTGGGGGGGATCGAGGAGGGTGCGAAGATCGTTGCGGGGCCGTTCAAGGTGCTGGTGGACATGCGCGAGGATCGGAAGATCGCGGAAGAGGGAACGCTGAAGAAGGCGGAGGACGCGAAGAAGTCGGCGGCGGCGACGGGGGGCGCGGGAAAGAGCGAGGAGAAGAAGGACGGGGCGGGGGCCACGGGTGACGGCGGCGGGGCTGGAGCAAAGTAAGCGGCGCGAGACATGACGATCCGACTGCGCGACATACAGAAGGTGTACCGGATGGGCTCGGAGCGCGTGCACGCGCTGCGCGGGCTGAGCCTGGAGATCGCGCGGAACGAGTTCGTGGCCATCATGGGCGCGTCGGGCTCGGGCAAGAGCACGCTGATGAACGTGCTGGGGTGCCTGGACACGCCCTCGAGCGGGCGGTACGAACTCAACGGGCGGGACGTGAGCCGCCTGGGCCCGGCGGCGCTGGCGCGGGTGCGGAACGAGGAGATCGGGTTCGTGTTCCAGAGTTTCGAGTTGCTCCCGAAGCAGACGGCGCTGGCGAACGTGACGCTCCCGCTCCTGTACTCGAAGAAGTACTGGCTGGGCGCCAAGCGCCGTGCTCGGCAGGCGCTGGAGCGGGTGGGGCTGAAGGATCGGATGCGGCACAAGCCCAGCCAGTTGTCGGGCGGGCAGCGGCAGCGCGTGGCGATCGCGCGGGCGCTGGTGAACGACCCGACGATCCTGCTGGCCGACGAGCCGACGGGGAACCTGGACAGCCGGACGAGCGAGGAGATCATCGCGCTGTTCAAGGCGCTGCACGCGCAGGGGCAGACGATCGTGATCGTGACGCACGAGGAGGACGTGGCGCGGCACGCCAGCCGGATCGTGCGCCTCCGCGACGGGCGGATCTTCAGCGACTACGCGACGCGGGACGACCCGATCCACGCGGAGTATCTGCGGGCGATGGTGAACCACGCGATGAGCGCGGCCCGCGAGGAAGGGGTTGAGGTCAACCCGAACGGCGCGGCGCCGGAAGCACCCGCCGGAGTGAACGGCGGGGCCGGCGTGTCGGGCGCGGGAGCGGGAAGTGCCGCGGGTGCCGGGGGGGGGGAGGGCCGAGCGTGATCATCTTCCGCGTGCTCTTCCAGACCGTGTTCCTGGCGCTAGCCCAGATCCTCTCGAACTGGTTCCGGTCGATCCTCACGACGCTGGGAATCGTGATGGGCGTGGCGGCGGTGGTGGCGGTGGTGGCGGCGACCGAGGGGCTCAAGACCTCCGTGCTCAAGGAACTCGAGAGCGTGGGGGCGAACCGGGTGTGGGTGTTCCCGAGGCGGCCGCGCGAGGCGCCGGATCGGTTCTCCTGGCGGCAGATCCGCATGCGGAACAAGGAAGCGTTCGGGATGGGGGCGGCGTGCCCATCGCTCCGGGTGCTCACGCCGATCAAGGGCTTGTCGATGCCCATCGAGTACGGCGACCGCAAGGAGCCGACGGTGGGCGTGACGGGGATCTGGCCCGAGTGGCACGACATCGAGGGCCGGCAGGTGCTCCAGGGCAGGCCGTTCCTGCGGGTGGACGAGGAGGAGCGCCGGCAGGTGTGCCTGGTGAACGACAAGGCGATCGAGGAGTTGACGCTGCCCAAGGAGCCGGTGGGGCAGAGCCTGCTGGTGGACGGTCGGCGGTTCCTGATTGTCGGCGTGGTGGAGACGAAGTCGGTGGCCGCGATGTTCGGGGGCGGGGAGAGCCGGACGGAGGTGTTCATCCCGTTCTCGACGGCCGACGCGCTGCGGCCCGAGCCGCTTTCGGGGTTGTACATCGCCGCCAAGACGCACACACCCGAGCAGTTCGAGGACGCGCGGGCGGAGATCCGCTTCTACATGCGGAACATGCGCGGGCTCAAGCCCGACGACCCGGACACCTTCGGGGTGGAGTCGATCGAGCAGGCCAAGGAGCAGGTGGGCAAGGTGGCGGTGTACATCACGGCCGGGGCGGCGGTGATCGTGGGGATCTCGCTGGTGGTGGGCGGGATCGGGATCATGAACATCATGCTGGTGAGCGTGAGCGAGCGGACGCGTGAGATCGGCCTGCGGAAGGCGATGGGCGCGCAGCCGGTGCTGGTGCTGACGCAGTTCCTCGTCGAGGCGGTGACGCTGTGCATGGTGGGGGCGGGGATCGGGCTGGCGCTGAGCGTGGGCGGGGTGCTGGCGGCGAAGACGTTCTCCGCGCCCGACTCGTTCTTCAGCAACTTCTCGGTGCCGATGTGGTCGGTGTACCTCTCGGCGGGGTGCTCGGCCGTCACCGGCGTGATCGCGGGGATGTTCCCGGCGATCAAGGCGTCTCGGCTCGACCCGATCGTGGCGCTGCGGCACGAGTAGCGACGGACGACCGTTCAGCGGCGGCGGCGTGCGCGACGCCTCCCCGGCTCCGCCCCCCCCCCCCCCCCCCCCCCCCCCCCATCCCCCCACCCACCACTTCTCCTGTGAGGCTCGATGATGCAGCAGCGGCTCCGGCGTGTAGATCGATCGTGGACTCGGCGGATGACCGAGGCGGCACTGCTCGCGGCGTGCGCGGGCGGGGGTGCCGGGCTGTGGGGGTGTGAGGGGCCGCTGGGTGAGCGGCCCGAGGACTCCGGGCGGCACGTGGGGCTCTCGCGCCTGCGGGACGTGCAGCCCCTGCGGATCGAGCAGTTCAAGGCGACGACGGAGGAGCGGCCAGCGGCGGGGGGCGCGGAGGGCGGGGGGGGGAACGCGGCGCAGACGCAGGCGCGGCCGCGGAGCCGGTTCGAGGGCGTGGAGCGGGTGGAGTTGACGCGGGAGCGGTGCCGGGCGGAGGCGCTGGCGAACAACCTGGACCTTCGGGTGTCGCTGGTGGATCCGCTGATCGCGGGGGAGAGTCTGCGCGCGGAGCGGGCGAAGTTCGAAGCGGTGTTCCAGCCGTTTGCGCGGTTCCGCAACGACGATCGCCCGACGCTCCAGACCACGTCGGCGAACCAGCAGGAGGTGCTGAGCCTCGGGGCGGGCGTGGACATCCCGCTGCGCACGGGCGGTCGGGTGAGCGTGGACTACGCGCAGTCGCGCACGGAATCCGGCCAGGCGATCTTCACGGCGAGCCAGTTGTTCTCGTCGGACGCGACGGTGTCGATCAGCCAGCCGCTGCTGCGGAACGCGGGGCGCGGGGCGACGACGGCATCGATCCAGATCGCGGGGTACGGGCAGCAGCAGGCCGAGGCGCGGACGAAGTTGGCGGTGATCTCTCAGGTGGCGGCGACGGACCGCGGGTACTGGCGGCTGTACGCGGCCCGGCGGGCGCTGGAGGTGGTGCAGCAGCAGTACGAACTGGCGGTGGAGCAACTCGGGCGCGCGGAGCGGCGCGTGCGCGCCGGCGACGCGGCGGACCTGGAGGTGACGCGGGCGCAGTCGGGCGTCGCGCAGCGGCTGGAGGCGATCGTGACGGCGGAGAACGACGTGCTGATCGCCCAGCGGGCGCTCAAGCGGGTGATGAACATGGCGGGGCTGGACGTGGACACGCAGCAGAGCATCGTGCCCGCGACGGACCCGACCCCCGCGCCCTATGAGTTCGACTCGGCCCGCCTGATGGAGTTGGCGCTGGGCGAGCGCATGGAACTGCTGGACCTGGAACTGCAACTGCTGGCCGACGCGGCGAGCGAGGGGTTCCAGCGGAACCAGGTGCTGCCGCTCCTGAACCTCGACGCGTCGTACACCTGGTCGGGCCTGGGGAGCAGTTTCAACTCGGGCAACGGGTCGTTCGCGGAGGGGAACTTTCAGAGTTACGCGCTGGGGCTGACGGGCGACATCCCCATCGGCAACGAGGCTGCCGAGGCGCGGCTCAAGCGGGCGACGCTCACGCGCATCCAGCGGATCGGGAGCCGGCAGGCGCGGGAGCAGACGGTGCGGCAGGAGGTGCTCGACGCGGTGGACCGCGTCCGGGCCGGGTGGCAGCGGATCCTGGCGGCGCGGCAGGCGTCGATCCTGGCGGGGCGAACGCTCGAGGGCGAGCGGCGACAGTTCGACCAGGGGGCGCGGACGAGCACCGACGTGCTCGACGCCGCGTCGAGCCTCGCCCAGGCCCAACTGGCGGAGATCCGGGCGTTGGCGGACTACGAGATCGCGCAGGTGGATCTGGCGGTTGCGACGGGCACGACACTCGGGGCGGGGCTGGTGAGTTGGTCGCCCACGACGGCGGACCTGCCGGACGGGGGGCCGCGGCCCGAGGGGTCGGGGGCCGAAGCGAGCACGCCGGCCGCGCCCACACCCACGATCCCGCCCGCGCCCGCGGGGCAGCCCTGAGGCGCACGTACGATTGGCGGTGAAGAGCGGCGATCGGCCAACACGGGTGCTGTGCGCGATGTCCGGGGGCGTGGATTCGTCGGTCGCTGCGGCGCTCCTGAAGGAGGCCGGGCATGAGGTGATCGGGGTGTTCATGGGCCTCGGTTCGCCGGGCGAGGAAGTGGACCGATTGGTGTGCGAGATGCCCGGGGGCGCGACGCCCGACGGCGGCGCGCGGAGGGTTCGGCTGGGGCACCAGGGGTGCTGCTCGACAAGCGACGCGGCGGACGCGCGGCTGGTGGCGGCGCGCCTGGGGATCCCGTTCTACGTCGTGAACTTCAAGAAGGAGTTCGGGCGGATCATCGACTACTTCGCCGATGAGTACATCGCGGGACGCACGCCCAACCCGTGCGTGCGGTGCAACGACTGGCTGAAGTTCGGGAAGTTGCGGGAGTACGCACGACAGGTTGGGGCGGAGTTCGTCGCCAGCGGGCACTACGCGCGCGTGGAGCGCGACCCCGCGACGGGCGAGCCGCGGCTACTGCCGGGGGTCGATGCGTCAAAGGACCAGTCGTACGTGCTGTTCGGGGTTCCGCGGGAGGAACTCGGGCACATGCTGCTGCCGATCGGCGGGATGCAGAAGGCGGCGGTACGCGAGGAAGCCAAGCGCCGCGGGCTGCCCGTGTTCGACAAGCCGGACTCGCAGGAGATCTGCTTCGTCCCCGACAATGACTACGCGGGGCTGGTGGAGCGCGTGCGGCCGGGCGCGCGGCGCGAAGGCGGGCGCGTGCTGGACTTGTCCGGACGAGTGCTGGGCACGCACGCGGGGCAGCACCGCTTCACGCTCGGGCAGCGTCGCGGGCTGGGACTAGCGCTGGGCGAACCGGCGTATGTGGTGGGCAAGGACGCCGCGGCGAACACGGTCACGGTGGGCCCGGCCGAGGCCCTGCTGGCCCACGGATGCGTGGCGGCGGAGGCGAACTGGCTGATCGCCGCGCCGGCGACCGCGTGGGTGGCGTGCATGGCGAAGATCCGATACAACGCCCGGCCCGTGGCGGCGCGGTACCGGGTGATCGACCCGCTGCCCGAGACTGCCGGCCCCACGCCTTCGGGCCGGCGGGGCCGATTCGAGGTGGAGTTTGCCCAAGCCCAGTCGGCCGTTGCGCCGGGCCAGGCCGTGGTGCTCTACGAGGCCGAGCCGGGCGGCACGGGGTGGGGCGGGGTGATCGGCGGCGGGTGGATCTCTTGAGGGAGTAGGGGAAGCCCCGGGGCGCGGTATGCTGGGGCCATGTGGGACCCGGAGCAGACGGCGGCAATCGAGCGGCTGGTTGCGGAGGCGATCCAACTTCCGCGAGCCTCGCGCCGTGAGTTTCTGGACGCGAACTGCCCCGCCGCGCTGAAGCGGGAGGTGGAGCGGCGGATCGCCCAGCGGGAGTCGAGCGCGGACCCGACGTCGATCGAGCCGCCGCCGCTGTCTCCGGTCAGTCCGAGCGGAGGGGGCGGAACCGCCCAGCCGGAGGACCTGCCAGCGCGGCTGGGGCCGTACCGCGTCGTGCGCCGGCTGGGCTCGGGCGGGATGGGTCTGGTGCTGCTGGCATCGCGCGACGACGACCAGTTCCGGCGGCGGGTGGCGATCAAACTCATCAAGCGGGGGATGGACAGCGAGCAGGTGCTCAAGCGGTTCGAACTCGAGCGGCAGGTGCTGGGCGCGCTGAACCACCCGAACATCGCGCGGCTGCTCGACGCGGGCGTCTCCGACGACGGCCGTCCGTACTTCGTGATGGAGTACGTCGAGGGGCAGGGGCTGCTGGACTACTGCGACGCGAACCAGTTGTCGATCAACGAGCGGCTGGCGCTCTTCACCAAGGTGTGCTCGGCCGTGCAGTCGGCGCACCAGAGCCTGGTGGTGCACCGCGACCTGAAGCCCGGGAACATCATCGTGGGACCCGACGGCGAGCCCAAGTTGCTCGACTTCGGGATCGCCAAACTCCTGAACCCGGATCTGGCGGGCGTAACGGTGCTGACCGGCGAGCAGCAGCGGCTGATGACCCCGGAGTACGCGAGCCCGGAGCAGGTGCGGGGCGAGCCGATCACGACGCTGAGCGACGTCTATTCGCTGGGGGTGCTGCTCTACGAGTTGCTGACGGGCGTGAGGCCCTACAACTTCAAGAGCCGCATCGAGGACGAGGTGAAGCGGGTGATCTGCGAGGAGGAGCCCCGCCGGCCCAGCACCGCGGCGACGACCGAGGCCCCACTGCCCCCCGGGCCCGCGACCGCGACCGCGGGCGACACGGGCCAGACCGCCGCGGCGACGCGGGCAAGACTCCGGTCAGCGCGGCCCGAGACCCTGAAGCGCGAACTGACCGACGACCTCGACGACATCATCCTCATGGCGATGCGCAAGAGCCCCAGGCGGCGCTACGCATCGGCCGAGCAACTCGCCGAGGACATCGCCCGGCACCTGCGGGGCGACCCCGTGCTGGCCCGGCCCGAGACGTTCTCGTACGTGGCCGCGAAGTTCATTGCGCGGAACAAGGGCGGCGTAGCGGCGGCCGCTGCGGTCGTGCTGGGCCTTGGCGTCTGGGGCGCGACGGCGACGATCCAGTGGCGCGCAACCGAGATCGCCCGCGAGGCCGAGGTCGCGGCGAAGGAGGCCGCGCTCGCGGCCCAGGAAAAGGAGGCGACGGCCCGCAAGGAAGCGGAAGCGGCACGAGAGCAGACGCGCGAGGTTGTCGGGGTGTTCCTGAAGAAGGCGCTGCCCGAGATCCGGCGCGTGGCCGGGGCCGTCAAGGCGCGGGAGGTCATCGCGTCGCTCTCAGCGGAGTACCTGGGGTTGCTCGGTTCGCAGGCGCCCGGGAACATCGAGGCGCAGGCCGACCTGGCTCGGGCGTACGAGGAACTCTCCCAGGCCGCGGGCGGGCTGCAAGGGGCCAGTGAAGGGCGACGGGAGGACGCGCTGAAGGCCGCGCAGTCGGCAGTCCTGATCCGCGAGCGCATCGTCGCGTCGGAGCCGGGCGGGAGAGCGTGGGGGAACCTCGCGTGGGCGCACCAGTACGCGGGCGAGGCGCTAATGCTCATGGGCAGGCGGGCCGAGGCGGCTCGGGAGTTTGCGTCGGCCGTGGAGGCGGCCCGGAAGGGCGTGGAACTCAACGACGAGGGGCTGATCTCGGCCCGCGAGGCGCTCGGGCTCGCGCTCCACAAGCAGGGCGAACAGTTGCTGCGTGAGGGCAGGCTCGACGATGCCGATCGCGTGATGGGGGAGGCGTTGGCGGCCTTGGAGGCGAACGCTCGGGCCAGGCCGGACAACGCCATGGTCCAGCGCAACCACGCGGTGGCGCTCACGAAACTCGCTCAGTGCGCCGCGGCCCGCAAGGACTACGCGAAGGCGGAGGACCTGCTCGCGCGGGCCCTGCGCGTGCGAGAGGACCTCGCATCGAAGAACCCTGGCAACACATCCATGCTCCGCGACGTGCCCATCGTGCGAGAGAAACTCGCCAACTGCTGGGTGGACATGGCTCGCCTGGAGGACGCCGAATCGGGCCTGCGTCGGGCGCTCAAGGAACTGGAGCCGGTGGTGATCGCCGACGCGCTCGACGTACGGCCCAAGTGGGACTCCGTCCGCACGATGGCATCCCTTGGCAGGTGTGTTCTGCGCCGGGGGGAGCCGGACGAAGCGCGTCGCCTGGCCGAGGACGCGCTGGGCAGGGTCGCGCAGATTCCTTCCGACGCGCAGCAGCGGGAGGCGCGGGCTGAGGTGCTCGACCTGCTCGCCCGCTCGCTGCACGCCCAGAAGAGCCCCGACGCGCGCGCACGACTCATCGAGGCGCGCTCGGCGTGGGAGGCGATCCTTGCCGACGACCCCGACGCCGTCGAGATCAAGGCCCGCGTTGGCGACTTGGCTGCGCTCCTCGGCGGGTGAAGTCCGGGGGCGGCGACACGGTTCGGATACCCTCTCACGCGATGACCAGAGCGGCTCTTCAGGCCCGTCCTCCGGCACGATCCGCCGTGCGTGACATGGCCGATCCAGGCCCCGGTACGCCCGCCAGCGCGGCGATCCCCCGCCTCCTCGACCGCCACGGCCCGCGGCTGTACGCGCTGGCCACGCGCCTCTGCGGCAACGCGGAGGACGCCCGCGACATGGTGCAGGACGTCTTCCTGCAGGCGTTCCGCAAGTGGCACACGTTCAAGGGCGAATCGAGCCCCGGGACGTGGCTCTACGCCATCGCCGCTCGCGCCTGCAAGGCCCGCGCACGCCGCAAGGGCGGCATCGACCGGCGCATGCCGGCGATCTCCCAACTCATGCCGTGGAGCGAGACGACGAACCTGAACCTTGCTTCGGCAAGCCACGCTGCTCGGACCGATGGCCGGCACGGCGGGAGCGGGCGCGCGGCGCGGGAGGAGGACGGCACGTCACCATCCCCGGTCGTCGCGGCGATCCGGCGCGAGTCGGCGAGGGCCGTGCAGCGAGCGATCCTCACGCTGCCCGAGGCCTTTCGAGTGCCGCTCGTGCTCAAGGAGATGCTCGAACTCTCGATCGAAGACGTCGCCGGCGCCTTGGGCATCAAGCCCGAGACGGCCAAGACCCGCGTGCATCGCGCCCGGCTCATGCTCCGCAAGGCGATCCTCGCCTCACGGGGGCTGCCCGCGGACGCGCACCGACCGGCGGCGACACCGCTCTACGAGAAACAGGTCTGCCTCGACCTGCTCCGCGCCAAACTCGACGCAATGGACCGTGGCAAGGCAGCGGGCGAGTTCCCCGTGCCGCAGGGCGTGGTGTGCGAGCGATGCCGGGCGGTCTTTGCGGAACTGGACCTGGCGCAGAACGCCTGCGCGGCCCTCGCGGCGGGTGAGATGCCCGCGCGCGTGCGGGAGGCCATCGTGAGGGCCGTGAAGCGAGCGGACGCCAACTGATCACCGGCCTCGGCCGCGCGGCCCGTCACGCAGCGTTCACGCCGCGCCCCTGCCGCGTCAGTCACCTCAGCGCCACCACGTTGCCCCGCCGTAGACCGCCGACGAGCCCAGGTCGGCGCTGATGCGCAGCAACTGGTTGTACTTGGCGTTGCGGTCGCTCCGGCAGGGGGCGCCGGTCTTGATCTGCCCGCAGTTGGTCGCGACGGCGAGGTCCGCGATCGTCGCATCCTCGGTCTCGCCGCTGCGGTGGCTCATCACCGCGGCGAACTTGTTCCGCATCGCCAGATCCACGGCCCGGAACGTCTCCGTCAGCGTGCCGATCTGGTTCACTTTGACAAGAATCGCGTTGGCCGACTTCTCCTTGAGTCCGCGGGCGAGAAACTTCGGGTTCGTCACGAAGAGGTCGTCGCCCACCAGTTGCACCTTGTCGCCCAGTTTCGCCGTGAGTTTCGCCCAGCCGTCCCAGTCGCCCTCGGCCAGCCCGTCCTCGAGCGAGCGGATCGGGTATTTCCTGCACCAGCCCGCCCAAAGGTCAATCATCTCGTCGCTGGTGGCGATCCGCCTGGGGTTGCTTTTGAAGAAGCAGTAGCCCTTCTTGCCGTGCTCCTTCGCCTCGTTCCACATCTCGCTGGCCGCGGGGTCGAGGGCGACGAAGACCTGATCCCCCCACTTGTACCCGGCCTTCCTAGTGGCCTCCTCCATGAGACGCAGCGCGTCCTCAACGTCCTTGAGGTCGGGCGCGAATCCGCCCTCGTCGCCCACGCCGGTCGCGAGGTGCTTGTCGTGGAGCACCTTCTTGAGCGCGTGGTAGATCTCGACCGCCGCCCGCAGGCCGTCCTCGAACGTGTCGAAGCCCCACGGTTGGATCATGAACTCCTGGAAGTCCACGTTGCTGTCGGCGTGCTTGCCGCCGTTGAGGATGTTGAACATCGGCACCGGCAGGATGTTCGCCTTCGCCCCGCCCAGGTAGCGGTAAAGCGGGAGCCCGCTCGCCGCGGCAGCGGCCTTCGCCACCGCCATCGAGACGCCCAGGATCGCGTTCGCCCCGAGTTTCGCCTTGTTGGACGAGCCGTCCAGGTCGATCATCGCCTCGTCGATCCGCTCCTGCGCGAATGGGTCGGCCCCGATGAGGGCCGGGGCGATCTTCTTCCGCACGTTCTCGACGGCCTTCTGCACGCCCTTGCCCAGGTACACCTTCTTGTCACCGTCGCGAAGTTCGCACGCCTCGTTCTCGCCGGTCGACGCTCCGGAGGGCACCGCGGCGCGGCCTGTGGCGCCGCACGAGAGCGTCACCTCCACCTCCACCGTCGGGTTGCCGCGGGAGTCGAGAACCTGAAGGGCGGACATGGCTCGAATGGTGGTGGGCATGACTCGGTTCCGGCGTTGGTGCGGTCGGGACTCTTCGAGCGGGCAGGGTAGCCGATCGAACTCCGGTGTTGAAGCACGCCCCGGGCCCGCTGCCGCAAGAGTGGCATTGGACGAGGGCGAACCGCGGCGCGGGGGGGTGTACCATCCCTTCCGAGGCTCCACAATGCCGACCACTCCAGAAGGCTTCCATCAACGGCTCGATGCGCTCCAGCAGGAACTGATCGCCCAGGGCCGGCGCGTGCAGTCGCTCGCCGAGACGGCCTTCGACGCGGTCTTCGCCCGTGACCCGGTCGCGGCCGCGCGCGTGCCGCAACTCGACGAGGCCATCGACCGCGTGGACGTGGAGATCGAGAAGGCGTGCGTGGCGCTCCTGACCGACGCGTGCGGCACGGGCTGCACCCTCGACCCCGCGCGCCTCCGTCATGTGCTGACGATCGTGAAGGTCAACAACGAACTCGAGCGCATCGCCGACGTGGGCGTCAGCATCGCCGAGGAGGCCCGCCTCTACCAGGGCGCCGGCGCCGGCCCTCCCGCCACCTTTCGCGTGCTGGCCAACAGCGTCGTGGGCATCATCCGCGACGCCACCACCTGCCTGGATCGGGCGGACCCGGAACTGGCCCGCGTGGTGCTGCTCTCGGAGGAAGCGGCGGGGCAGTTCAAGAAGGCCCTCGTGCGCGATGCGCAGGACCAACTGGCCAAGGGCCGGATGACCTTGGACTTCGCGCTCGCCCTGATCGAGACCGCCGCGCTCTGCCTCGTCATGGCCGACCACTGCACCAACATCGCCGAGCAAGTGATGTACTCCGCCACCGGCACGATCGTCCGGCACATGGAGGGGCACTGGGAAGAGGTCCGCCTGCCGTCGTAATGGCAACGCCCGCGCGGAGGTCGGCGCAGGGCCGGCGAGCGCACGCATGGAACATGACTCTCGCAAGGACCTGCTGATCTCCGCCGTCGCGCTGGGCGTGCTCGCCGCGGCGGCGCTCGTCGGCGCGTTCTACACCTTCGGCTTCGCCGCCGACGTGGCCTCGGGCGCGATGGCCGACGGTTCCGAGTCCAAGGCCGTCGCCCGCGCCTCCACGCGGTTCTCGGCGTACTCCATCACGCTGGGCTCCCTGCTGGCCCTCGTCGGCGTCACGCTCGCAGTGGGATTCTTCTGGACCATCAGGAGCATCGTCGCCCGGCCCGCGTCCACGGACCCCGACTGACGAGCCTTCCGTCCCTGCTCCCACCCCCCCACCCTCCACTACCCAACCTTCCGCCCCCCCGCGGCTACGCTCACGTCATGCCCGCACCCACACAGCAAGGCAAGGTCTGCATCGTCTGCGGCAAGGACTGCTCCCAGATCGACCGCATCAAGGACGCCGAGGGTCGATACACCTGCAAACCCTGCCACGACAAGGCCGCGGGCAAGCCCAAGGCCGAGCCGTCCATCGACGCGCTCTACGACCGCCCCGCCAGCCGCCCGTGCCCGCAGTGCGACAAGCCCGTCCCTCCCGATGCGGAGGTCTGTGTCGCCTGCGGCTACAACCTGCGCTCCGGCAAACCCGTCAAGACCAAACTCGGCAAGCACGACCCCTCCCGTGCCGCGGTCCTCGAGGCGTCGTCCAAACACCGCGCGAAGCCCAAACTCTGGGTCATCTCCGGGTGCGCCGCGGGCCTGCTGGCCTCTGCCGGCTGGGCCGCCCTCACGTACTCGGGCGGTGACGGACTGGCGTATCTCGGCATCGCCGTCGGGCTCCTGACGGGCATCGGCGTTGCCGCCATCGCACGTGAGCACTGCGGCCCGAAGGCCGCGGGCGTTGCCGCGGGCCTCGCGTTCCTGTGGTGCGTGCTGGGCAAGGGCGCGGCCGCCGGCGCGCTGGTGCTGGGCCACGGCCCCGCTCGGCCCGCGCCCGTCGCCGTCAACGAGTCCTTGGCGCAGATCATCCTCGCCACCAACGTCGCCAAGACGATGACCGAATCGGGCAAGACCCTCTACTGGCCCGCCGGATACACCCCCCAGACGGCCAAGCAGCAGGACCACTTCCCGCCCGAGGTCTGGCAGGAAGCCGCTCGGCAGTGGGAAGCCAACGGCCCCTCCTGGCGCGCCGAGTACGCCCGCGCCCAGCAGGAGACGCTCCAGTTCGAGGCCGACGAGAAGTTCGCCGCCGACCGCCAAGACGCCTTCCTGTCGCAGTTCGCGTGGCTTGACCTGGCCTGGGGCGGCGCGGGGATCGTGCTGGCCGCACTCGCCGGCGCGGGCGTCCACAAACTCGCCAAGCGCGAGGCTTGATCCCCCGCTCCCTCTCGGAATCGCCGCGGTCCCAGCGGCGCGCGATCTACCGCCCCTTCCACCGCCGCCGACCCGTCACGTGCAGCGCAAGGCTGTGCCACTGGATCGCCGTCATCATCAGCACCCCGAGCGGGTGCAGGGCCACCGCTGCAACGCGGAGCCACGCCGGCCCCGCCACGAACGGCCCGACGAGCATCGCGCGCTGAACCAGGTGCATCGCGCACGCCGCCAGCGCCGCTGCCGCTCCCCACGCGCCGGTCAGTCCCCCCGCTGCCGCCCCGATCCCCGCCCACGGCAGCACGTGCCCCACGCCGTGCAAAACGGTGAACACCACCAGCACAACCGGCGAGCCCAGCCCCTCGTACGCGTTCTTGGCGAACCCGCGCCACGTCTGGCCGAGCCCCCGGTACATGCGCACCTCGCACCAGGCCGACCCGTCGAACAGGTCCGTGCGGAACCCCGCGGCGCGCATGGCCCGTGGCAGGCGAATCCCGTCGTGCATGCTCGCCCGAAACGCCGCGTGCCCGCCCGAGGCCAGATACGCCTCCCGCCGCGCCATCAGAAACTGCCCGCACCCCGCCCCGAGCGACTGGTCACCCCGCCTCCGCATCCGCCCCATCGGCAAGTACGAGAACAGCACGAAGTGGATCATCGGCACCACCAGCGCCTCGGCCAGCGTCCCCACGCGCTGCAGCGGGAACGTCGACACAAGATCCGCCCCCGACGCCAGGGCCTGGCGCAGCGCCGCCGACATCGACCCCACGCCGAACCGCACGTCCGCGTCCGTAAACACCACCCACCGGCCCCGGGCCGCCCGGCCCATCCGGTCGCACGCGTGCTGCTTCCCGTTCCACCCCTCCGGCAGAGGCACCGTGGGCACGATCCGCACACGGGGGTCCTCCGCCGCCAGACGCGCGACGATCGTCCCCGTCCCGTCGGTGCTCTGGTCGTCGTAGACGAGCACCTCGATCGCGGGCTCGCGCTCCGCCAGCAGCCCGCGCACGCACGCCTCGATGTTCGCCGACTCGTTCCGCGCCGGGATGCAGATGCTCACCTCGGGAGTGCCGTCCGCCGGATGGGCGAGCGCCGCTTCGCCGCCCGGTCGCGCCCGCCGGTACACGCGCAGGTTCGCCAGCGTCATCACCAGCGCCAGCGCTGATACGCACGCCCCAGCCACGAGCCACCAGTCCACCGTGCTCATGCCGGACGCCCCCGCTCCCCCCGCTCCCCCCGCCCCCCCCGCCCCCCCCGGCCAGCCTCGATCGCGCCGCCCCGGCCACGAAGCCGCTGCCACAGGTCAAACGCCGGGTTCACCCGCCCGCCCCGCGCCGTTCCCACGTGCTCAAACGCGACTGGATCGCGTTCGATCACCGCCGACGCCAGGCGACCCGCGACCCTGGCCAGCCCCGCGGTCATCGCACGCTGCCATGCCCCGCTCGAGCGCGCGCCGTCGCCCACCGGCGCGCCGACCTCCTCGCACGCCAGGAACACCCCGGGCTTCCGCTCCTGCCAGAACGCGTACTCCACCGCCAGGCACGCGACCCGCACGCCCGGCGTCCGTGCCGCCACCATCGCCGCGCCGGGCCGCAACGTCACCGCCTCGCGCGGATCGGTGAACCGCCCCTGCGCCGTGATCCACAGCGTCGTCCGCGGCCGCTCCGCGAACCGCTCCCGCGCGTACTCCACCATCGCCCCCGCGCTCCGTCGATCATCGGGATCAACCCCGAACACGCCCAACTTCCGGAAGAACCCGAACCGTGCCAGTTGCTTCGCGTCCATCGGCGCGAGCCCCGCCCTCGGCTCCCTTCCCTCCGACGCCGTCAGCCGGTGCAGGTGAAAGCCCACAAGCGGGTCCCACCACGAGGCGTGACTCATCACCACGATCGCAGGGCTCTCCCCACGCGCCAACGACTCCAGCACGCCCAGCGAACCCGGGATCGCCCGCAGTGCCTCGAAGTCCTTTGTGAGCAGCCGTCGAACGTACCACGCGAAGACCCGCGCGAAACCCTCGGCAGGCCGCGCCGGCACCAGAACGCATCGGTCTTCCGCCGCTCGACCCTTCACCCGGGTGAACTCCCGCGGGGCCGCGCTGGCCGCCCGCGCGCCGCGATCAACCCAGCGCCGCGGCGCCGGCGATGATCTCGCCCAGTTCCGTGGTGATCGCCGCCTGCCGCGCTCGGTTGTAGTCCCGCGTCAGCAGTTTCCGCATCTTCCCCGCGTTGTCCGTCGCGGCCTTCATCGCCACCATCCGGGCCACGTGCTCGCTCACGATCGCGTCGTTGAAGCACTGGAACAGCACGGCCTTGACGGTCGCCGGGAGCAGGTCCCCCAGCAACTCCTCAGCCGGGGGACTGAACTCATACAGCACGTTCCCCGCCGCCTTGTCGCCGGCCGCCGGGGCGCTCCCCCTCCCGCTCACCTTCAACTCGCTGGGCTTCAGGGGCAGCAACTGGAGCGTGTCGGGCACCTGCCGGCCCGCCGACACGAACCGCATGAACACCACCCGCACCACCGAGATCTCCCCGGCCACGAACGCGTCGATGTACCCCTGCGCCAACTTCTCGATCCGCTCGAACGTCGGCTTGTCCCCGATCGCGTGCTGCTGCGCCACCTTCACCCCGGTGTACCGCAGGAACGCCGCGCCCTTCTTCCCCACGACCTCGATCCGCCCGCCCTTCGCCGCCGCGTTCGACCGCAGCAGCCCCATCGCCGTCCGCAGCACCGCGCCGTTGTACGGCCCGCACAGCCCGCGGTCCGACGTCAGGATCAGCGTCAACTCGCTCGCCCCGGGCTTCAGTTTCGCCGGCCCCGCGATCAGCGGATGCGACACCTCTCCGCCCGACACCGTCGCGGCCAACTCCGTCACCAGCCCGAACAGACCCTCGGTGTAGGGCTTCGTCGCGGTCGCCGCGGCCTGGGCCCGCGCGAACTTGCTCGTCGCGATCATCTGCATCGTCTTGGTGATCCGGCGGATGTTCCCCACCGCCTTGATGCGCTTCTTGATCTCGCGGGTCTTCGCCATAAGGCCCCAAGGGTAGTCGCCCGCCGCCCCGCCGTCGCCCCAAGCCACCCCCCAATCCCGCCGATTCCGACACCGCCCCCGGCCCGCCCAAACCCAGGCCCGCGCCCAACCGCCTCACATCGGCTTCTGCGAGATCGTCAGGTCGTACATCCGCAGCAACTTCGCCTTGTCGAAGATCATCTCCTGCCGCGTCTTCCCGACGATGTCGTACGCCGGGGTCAACTCGATGGCGTCCACCGGGCACGCCTCCTCGCACATCCCGCAGTAGATGCACCGCAACTCGTCGATCTCGAACTTCACCGGGTACTTCTCCCGGTCCTCCCACGGGCTCTCACCCGCCGTGATGTGGATGCACCGGGCCGGGCAGATCGTCGGGCACATCATGCACGCCACGCACTTGACCCGCCCGGCCTCGTCCTTGTTCAGCCGGTGCACGCCCCGGAAGTTGCCCGGGTTCATCCCGCCCTGCTCCACGGGCATGTTCTCCCGCCGCTCCTCGGGATACTGCATCGTCCGGGTGGTCGTCCCCGTCACCTGATTGGTGAACCACCGGCGGAGGGTCGTCCCGAACCCCCTGAAAACCTCCGGCAAGTACACGCTCTCCAGCCGATTCAGTGGAGCGGGCCGGATGGTGATGATCTCGTCTTCGCGGATGCTCATAGGCCGCCGATGGTAAGCGATCCGCCGCCCGCCGTCCGGCCCCGATTGCCGACCTTCCGCCCCGCCCCCTCCGTACACTCCTCTGTCCATGCTCCGTAAACGCGGCAACCCGACGTTCCTCGAACTCATGAAGGGCCCGGCCCCCACACGCGCATCCCGACCGGCCCAACCCAGCCCCCCCCCACCCCCCGCACCCCTCTTCGAGTCCACACGCG
>Ga0268299_1000437_pt1 | contig 131597 bp, 106 predicted proteins | sample NOBtaG_FD_193484 | JGI IMG/M metagenome (GOLD analysis project Ga0268299, IMG submission 193484) | Activated sludge microbial communities from bioreactor in Nijmegen, Gelderland, Netherland - NOB reactor | ecosystem: Engineered > Bioreactor > Aerobic > Activated sludge | place: Netherlands...
TCGCGAAGATCATTCGAATAGGGCCTTGCCATCCGTGCTGGCCTCCTCCCCAGCCAGCAGGTTGAATCAAAAATCCCCCGATTCGGGAATCCCCATTCGATTCAAAGCAAACCCATCACGCTCTAGCGGGTTCAACACTAACTGAGGAGGAGCGTCTCGCTCGCGAGGCGATTCAAAACAGTGACGACGCTCACGACGATGACCTCATCGCAAGTGCGGTGAGAATTCGCATCAGCCGACGCATAATTCAGGGCAAGCAACTTCAGGCCCTCGTGAAGACGTTGGACTTGGACGATGGGTTCAAGAGTCGACTCGTTCACCTCGGCCTCCCATTGGCGTCTTCGTTTGCTGAGATTATCTCAGGTGATCGAAAGCAGCTCGAAGTCACCGTAGTGGAAGACTACAACACGGTCGGGCTGGGAGGCGCTCTCATCAGCACGCACGATGCTACCCAGGCCATGGATCACATGGCAAAGCTCGTCTACCTCTTTGGCGGAAGCGATAAGGTCAAGGGCGCCTCCAGTGGAGGTTCCTTTGGCTATGGCAAATCGACTTATTCGTCTCTATCGGACGTCAAAACGGTTGCCTATTACTCGTCTTTCAAACCAACAAAACGGTCCGAGGGCCATTCACGGCGCTTCATCGTTTCGTCGCTGTTTGAAAAGCACACATTTGAGGATGCTTCCTATACGGGGCGCGCTTTCATCGCAAACCTACGTGACGGTTCTCCCGTTCCAGCCGTAGATGATGAAGCGGATAGTTTAGCTGAGAGCATCGGCCTCTCACCTCGCGGTCTGTCATCTATCGGCACGTCCATCGTCATCTTTGGAACTCGACTGAATATGGATCGGCTCCGTGAGGCAGTCGAGACACATTGGTGGCCAAAACTGGTAGATCAAGAGCTGACAGTGGAGCTGTATGATGGTGACAAGGAATTAGAGGCGCCGGCTCCAAAGGCACGGCAAGATTTGAAGCCTTTCCTGACTTGCTATGAAATCATCTCAAAGCGTCAAAATGCAGATAGGTCAAAAGGCGAGAAACGAGGCCAAATAGGCACTCAAACTACTAAGTATGGTGACTGGGCAGGCGTTCGATGGGATGGCGTGAAGGTCGACGATGAACTGGACGAGAATCGAAGCAACAGGGTAGCGCTGATCCGATCTTCAAAGATGGTCATCGAATATAACTCCAACATCGCAATGTCGGGCGCGCAAGTTGCTATCGCGGGCGTGTTCGTTGCAGACGAGAAGGTGGATTCCCTGCTTCGGCTCTCTGAGCCGCCTGCACACAACGTTTGGGACAAGGCAAGTGACCGGCTGAAGGACAATGAAAAGGCCGAAGTAGGAAACATCTTGCAGAGGCTCAAGGGAGCTGTTCGAGCCTTCCATCGTGAACTGCAGCCGGCGCCGCCGCCTCCAACTGGAAGACTGAAAGTGCTTGAGGACCTTTTAGGTAAGATGCTTCAGGGATCGACGGGCTTTGAACCACCAACACCAAGTGGCCCAGATCCATACAAAATTACCCACAACCTGAAGCGCAAGGTGGCGCGTAATGCCGTGCGTCTCGCCGGCACCGTGCGCATAGAACTGCTGGAGGAAGCCAAGGTTCCAAACCTGCAAATCGAATACAGGCCATCGATCGAGATCCTTGAAGATGAGACGCTTTCGTCCGGAGATCCTCTTGGAATACTGGTGTTAAGAGTGAAATCCGGAAACGCAAAGATTTCTGGAGATCCCATCAATCGGCTCATCACCGCGACGATCTCGAAGAAGAATCCGCTCGAACTCCACCTCGAATCGGTCGATACGAATCCCGATTGGGCTCTCGCTTATCGTGAGACCATTTCGGCAGAGGACGTGGAGATCTGACGATGTCGATAAAGAGCGATAGGTCTTTGGCCAAAAAACGATCGGACAGCATCAGTCTGTTTCCGTTTCTGAGGCACCGAGGTGACCTCCGCATTACCTTTAAGTTGGATGCGCACGACCAGGTCATCGATGCCGGAAGGACGATCGCTTACAAACCAGAGTTTTCGACCTTTGGCATCAAACCAACCGTCGAAATGCAGCTTGATCCTCTGACCATCGCCAAGGAACTGGGAGAGAAGCCGCCGAGCCTTGGGATGGCTGTTATCTTGCGTGACCGCCTCATTAAGCGCCATTCGGTCTTGGCCTCGTGGCCGTTAGATGATGCTCCTCGCAACTGGACGGCGGACAATCCAATCAAGATATCTGCCCGTTCTGACTTGGCGGTAGCATTCTATCTAAGAGCGAACCGCGCGCATGATGGGGGGAAGGCATACCGTGCAGGGTCGACGTTGGCTTCGGCCAGCATTTCAATCATGCCTGACAATGACAGTTCACAATTCCAGATGCTGGACAAGCCTCCCTCGGCGTTTCTTGAACTTGGTATGCCGGAAGACACGATCTGGACCGTAAGGCTGAAGGATCAAGCCGACGTGGAACAGCCAGCAAATGAAGTAGTAGAAATCTGGATCAATACCAAGCACAAAGCTCAACTCATTTCCGCGCAGCAACGTCCCGATTCGAAGGCGTTCGTATCCGCCTTGGCGGCGTCAATCTATGCCGCCGCTATTCGGGTAGTTATCGCCAGTGCTCATCATGCCCCGCAGCAGCCTGATGGGACGCTCATGAGCATGTGCGACAAAATTTCCAAAGCGACCGACAAAACGATGGACTTCCGCGACATCCAAATCGCCGTGAAGGGTGGGGATCACCACAAGATAGACGCCATCGCTCAGGTCGTCGCTGAAATGCACAAGCGATTGGGGTGACTAGTATGGATGCACTGCAGATTTCTCTGGCAGACGCAAGCCAGGTCTATGAGTTGTTACGCACGGGCAAGCAGGTTGACTGGAGCGCTATCGAAAGGAAGGCGCCCGAAGCGGCAGGATCTGACAAGCTCGACGTTACTGGTTTGAAGAAGGCACTTTCCGAGCTACGCAAACAATTTCCGGAGAGCCTTCCATCCAAGTCCAGCGATGGCCCAAAGTTTGACGCTTTGGCCTGCGCCGAGATCCATTCGCGGCTCAACATAAGTGACGTGCTCGCGTCCAATCAGTCCTTTTGGGCCTGGTTGTCCCTCAAGTATTTTTGGGACCTGATCAATTGGCGGCACAAGGGAACAGGCAGCTTTGCGATCGTGGAGAATTTCTCGATCACGAAGAGGCGCCATGGCCTACTGGAGCGACTTTGGTTCCGAGCGGAGCTGGGAAAACTGAACCACGGTTCCGATCCCTACCAGATAGTGAAGACGGCGACCGACCGCGATTTCTGGGAATCGGGCATTATCCGTCCCACCTATTCGTCGAACAGACGAGTCGCTAGTGCTTTCATCAAATATCAATTCGGGGTTCCTGGCGGAAGGCTCCATCTCACTGATCCCGACGGCGTCCGCATGCTCTATAAGCGGGTAAAGCGCATTTACGCGACTCTGTCGCTTGATGTATTGGGTGAATCAGACGCGGAGAAGTTGATTTCTGATCTTGCGAAGGGCTTGAAGCCATCAGACCGCAGCAAGAAGCAGAAGAATAAGCGAGTTGCATGAGGCATTTACATAATGTCACGACGCATCGACGTGCCGGCAGAGTCCCTGATTCGCATCGAAGAACAGTTTGAGTTGAAACAAACGAAGATACGAAGAACGGTGACGGCGGGCCGCTTGAAGGCGTCATCTCATCTCGTCCTAACTGATGGGCGCGTGCGATCCGAAGACCATGATCGGCTAAAGCGTGCTTGGGATCGCCATGAGCTCAAGGGGGAGCAGCCGAGTCATGCGAAGCCGTCGGAGAAAATATCGATCCTCGATCTCTTCTCGGGCTGCGGTGGACTAGCCCTCGGCGCGACCCGAGCGATCCGAGCGGTTGGGCTCGAGCCGAACATCATCTTAGCCGCTGACATGGATAGGGAAGCTCTGGAGGTCTACCAGAGCAATCTAGCGCCATCCGCAGTTCTGTGTGAGAATCTGTGGCCGCTGGTCGACTTTCAGCTGTTGAGAGATGGCGCCGGAGTGGCGGATTTCCTTCGAACGCCACTATTGCTGCACAACTCTCTGAAAAGCGCAGTCGGCTTGGTGGACCTTGTCATCGGCGGTCCACCCTGTGAAGGCCACTCAAACTTCAACAACTCCACTCGGCGAAATGACCCGCGCAACCTTCTATACTTAGTTCCTCTAGCTATCGGAGTCGCCGTTGGAGCTAAGGCGATCATCATTGAAAACGTCCCCGAGGTGACGCGCGACCAGTTCGCTCAGGTCACTCTCCTCGCCCGACAAATAGCAGAGAGTCGAGGCTACCAGGTCGACGATAGAATCGTGAACTCGCTCGCAATCGGCGTGCCGCAGACTAGACGGCGGCATCTCCTTGTTGCGACGAAACGGTTGCCGCCGCAGCTCACGATGGCCGTTGAGGCGCTGAAGACCGACCCCCGAGACGTAAAGTTCGCGATTGGCGATCTGGTTGCTAGAGAGGGCGTCTCGCTTTTTGACACCCCCTCCGAGCTGTCACCAGAAAATCGGAAGCGAATTGACCATCTTTTTCGATATGGTCTGTATGACATGCCGAACAAGATAAGGCCGGAGTGTCATCAAAACGGCACTAGCTACATCTCCGTCTATGGGCGCCTCGATTGGCTTCAGCCCTCCGGCACAATTACGACCGGCTTTTTATCGCCAGGCCGCGGCCGCTACATTCATCCAGAGCGACGCAGAACGCTTACTCCGCACGAGGCGGCAAGGATACAAGGGTTCCCGGATGATTTCTTGTTCGAACTTCCCGAGATGACCTTTAGCAAGAAAGCGCTATCAAAGCTCATTGGCGATGCCGTGCCGCCCCAGTTGGGGTATCTTGCTGCGTTAACGGCGATTGCCACGTTTTAGAAGCATTGGATAATGTCTCGCGTCTCCACCTCGCCAGAAGTCTCTGAAAAGATGCGAAGTGTTGGACGAAGTCACACGCCGGCAGAGCTGGCTGTGGCTGCCGCCCTTCGGCGATTGAAAGTTCGATTCAGACGTCTCGACCGTGAGCTGCCGGGAAGTCCCGACTTGGTCGTCGCAGACCTTCGGTGGGCGATATTTGTGCACGGGTGTTTCTGGCATCGTCACAAGGGATGCCGTAAGGCAACGATGCCGAAGAGCAACATAGCGTTCTGGGTAGAGAAGTTCGGAGCTAATGCCAGGCGCGATCAACGCGTGGTTAGAGCGCTGCAGCGGCGAGGATTTCGTGTCTCTATAATCTGGGAGTGTGAGACATTGAGCCCACATAGCATGCAGAGACGACTTGAGCGCCGCGCAAAGGCACTCCGATCACAGCTTGTGTTGAGAAGTGCTGGTGTGAAGTGGGCGAGATGAGGCGAACTCTAAAGCAATAACCGGCGAACTGATCAACATCGCCAAGTGTCTGCTGTCGCCAGGAAGCAGGCACTCTCTGCGGGGGGGGGTGGGAGAAGATGGTCGATCACACAAGAGTGCTGGACTTCATTGCGCGCTGTGACGATCCCGATAAGCTCAGGGCACTCATAAAGAACGCCCGGGAGCGGGATGGGGCGACAGTGGCTGATGCAGCATTCCGAAAGCTGGTTTCCATAATTCCTTCAGAGCGACCGGGCTCAATTGAGCATGACTTCTGGCAGACGATTCATGCCTTCGAATACATGCTCACAGAGGAGCGAGGAAAGACGACTCGCCTCAGCCGCACGCGGCAGAAGGTAGGAAAGATCGGCGTCAAGCAGACGCTGCAGGACTGGGCACTTGGCGATAAGCATACAGACGGCTTCAAGATGCTATTGGACCGAGGTCTGGCCGAACTAACCGGAGAGGCCGTAGTGCTTCGTCATTCTCACGAGTTTGACCCGCGGGTCGTTGATGCGGCGCGTAAACGCCTGTCCCGGGCGGGCGTAGACGGTGACGCTTTGGAACGCTGCAAGATCCGGAACTGACAAGGGCGATGGGCTTTAAAGCTCGCGTGAGGTTAGGCCGCCACTGATTTCAGTGAAGTGATAAGAGACTTCACCAACCGAGAAGGAGAGCATGGGAGACTCTCGGCTGGTGACTTCGGGGAGAAGGGGGCAACATGCAGACACCGCGGCTCGTAGAGGGGCGTTACATGCTACTTGACGCTCCTCGGTCGGGGAGAATGGCAGAGGTTTACAGAGCCATAGATGCAGCCGAGAGCGGCCGCGTTGTGGCCGTGAAACTCTTCAAATATCGCTTTGATGACGACGAGCTGACGAAGGAGTCGTTTGCACGAGAAACAACTATTCTCTCGAAGTTAACTCACGAGAGTATCGTTCGGCTGCTATCGTCAGGTCTGGATACGACTACTGGTCGCCACTTCATCGTGATGGAATGGGGAGGCGAACCGCTGTCATCAAAAATCGACAAGACAGCGGTATCGGATTGGGATGAGTATCATTCGTCTTTTGGCGCCAAGATTCTCGACGCTCTCGCCTATTCACACTCGCGACAGGTCGTCCATCGCGATGTAAAGCCGGCAAACCTGCTAATAGGTGATAACGGCACTGTCAGGCTAGCAGACTTCGGAATCGCCAAGTTTGCCGAGTTTGTAGACCCAGCTATCTCGCTTGGCAGACTAGCCACTGAACCTTATACGCCGCCGAACGGCTTTGACCCGAGCCACTCATACACGAGCGACGTTTTTGGCTTCGCAGTGATGACGTTGGACTTTCTGTCAAATGTGAAACTTTCTACCTACGAAGATGTCAAGAAGGCGCTGGATGTCGCTCAGGCACCCAATGAAATACTCGACTTGCTTGAACAGAGTTTGTCGCCCGATCCTGCCGAGCGGCCTATAAGCTGTGAGCTTCTGCAAAACGAGATCTCAAAAATTCAGGCCAAAAGATTGGCGGTGTCGCAGAAGCGCCGCCCGCTCTTCTTGAAAGTAACAGAGTCTGCCTTCAAGGGCATTCGCGCTATGGAGGGCACGACCACAATTTCCGAAGCGGAAGCCCTTATCCTCCGTGATGTTGAGGCGCATCGCGCCGTAGGACCCTACGAAGAGGTAGATGCGGCAACCGGTGAGTCCAAGTTGGTTCCGAGCCACTTTCGCATATATGGAGAGAATCTATCCTTGCATGCGACGATAGACGCCACGACGGGTGGGCAGCTTGCCATACTGAATGCCAGACGCCCCTATTCGTCAGCAAATCATGAGCTTTGGCGTGATCGAAATTGGAGTCCCCCTTTCGAGTTCCGCTTTGGCACGCCGCCAACTACGGAGCATGGTCGAGAAACGATACGTCTTCTTGTCGAAGGCCTTCAGCGTTTCCTTGAAGAGGATGCAGAGCGCAAAGCGCGAGAAGATGAGGAGAGGATGTTCCGCGTCTGGCGAGACATCCTCCAGGCGCGAATCGATAGTGTCGATCAACAGCCAGACATATTCTACGCTGGCGCCCGCGTAGAGGGCGCCAGGGTCATTGTAACGACCACCATCGACGTCGACCCATTGATTGTCGATCAAGTCTGGAATGCCGAGATAACTGATCGATACTCGATCAAGGTGGTAGTAGAGGATGTTACTGAGAACTTGGTGACGCTCTACGTCGAAACTGCCGATCCGTCGCTAATCCCAAATAAGGGCCGGCTATTCGTAGACAGCAAGTCGACAAAGGCATCGCTGAACCGGCAAAGGGACGCGATTGAGAGCGTCTATTATAGGAGATGTGCCCGCCCCGATCTGAAGCACTTCCTGATTCATCCGGCGGACTGCAGGACGCAACCTGATGCCCTCACGATCAAATTCTTCCAGTCACAGATGGATGACGACAAGAAGTCAGGTATCAGGAAGGCATTGCTTGCAGAAGATTTTTTCGTCGTAGAAGGCCCCCCAGGCACCGGCAAGACAACTTTCATTTCTGAACTAGTGCTTCAGCATCTGGATCAGCACCGGGGCCAAAGAGTGTTGCTAACGTCGCAAACTCATGTAGCTCTGGACAACGCTGTTGAACGCATTACCAGCCTGCGGCCTGACCTCAACGTCATTCGCCTCGGATTCCGTGATGACAAGGTCGCACCATCTGTCCGCCGATACCTCATTCAAAACCGAATACAGGCCTGGGCTGCAGACGTCCGCAAGCGAGCGGAGAAGTTCCTCACTGACTGGGCGGAGGCTAGACAGGTCAAGCGAGATGACGTTGAGATTGGCCTTTTGATAGCAGCACTTGCAAAAGCTCTCGAGAACACGAATGAGCTCGATGAGCGAGAGGCAGCCATTTTGGCCCAGATCGAAGCAGGCGAGGCTGAGCGCAAAAGCAATGGGGCTGGGAACGCTCTCCGTTCAGAGGAAGTCGCGGAGCGGCTCGACTCCCTGCGCGAGGAAATGGCTATCAACATCGATAGCAAGCGGTCGGCAAGAGCGACGAAAAATGAAATCATAAAGCGCCTTAGGGCGAAAGGTGACATTGGTCGGGGTCTCGCAGAACAACCACTGGCAGAGCTGAAATCTTGGGAAGAGCAGCTCTTGCGCAACACAAAGGACGCATCGAAGTTCAGAGAATTGCTAGAACTCTCCAACTCCTGGGCTCTGAGAGTGAGTTCCAATGAAGAATTCATTGATGCCTTCTTGTCAACCGCAGACGTTGTTGCTGGCACCTGTATAGGCATATCTGGCCTGCGAGGCTCAGAGCGATACGAATACGATCTTAGTGTGGTCGATGAGGCATCCAAGGCGACTGTGACCGAAGCTCTCGTTCCTCTCTCGAAATCGCGCAAGTGGATTCTGGTCGGCGACACCCGACAGCTTCCCCCATTTGTCGACGCTGCCTTAAATCATCGCGAAATTCTCGAGCGATATGACTTGGACGAGCGACAACTCAAGGAGACCTTGCTTGCTCGATTGGAATCGGCAGTGCCCGAGTCCTGTCGAGCATCCCTTACAGTCCAACACCGGATGGTTCCAGAGATTGGCGACTTAATCAGTCATGTCTTTTACCACGACAAACTGAGAAGCGCGCCGAAGGATCCTCATAAGGTAGTCGGCAAAGTATTGACCAAGCCAGTAACTTGGTTCTCCACAGCAGCTCGAGCCGATCGGGGCGAGGGGCGTTCGGATGCGAGCTTTGCCAATAGGGCTGAAGCGGAGTTCATCCGCACTTTGCTTTTACGATTCCAGTTTTTTATGGAGCACGCTTCGGACGTCACTGATCGGTTATCGGTAGCGATTCTCTCCGGCTATGCGGCGCAGTGTCGACTCGTCGAGCGTTCGATCGCTGGAGAGCTAAATCGTCTGACCCGTCTGGACCTCATGATCAACACTGTGGACGCGTTTCAGGGGCGAGAAGCCGAGGTGGCTATCTATTCAGTAACGCGCTCCAACAAGGAGAAAGTGATCGGATTTCTCAAGGAGAGAGAGCGACTGAACGTCGCTTTGTCCAGAGGAAGATCGGGGTTATGCATTGTCGGAGACGATTCCTTCTGTAGATCCATCATAAAGAAGAACCCGTTTCTCGATGTGCTTAACTACATCGATAGCCATAGATCCGACTGCAACATTGAGGCTGTGACCTCATGACTCCAAACGAAGTAGCCAAGAGATTCGCATATCGGCCAGGCTACCGGCTGGTCGATTTCCAGCAAGTAGCTCTCCCACTTTATCGCGTTCACTTTGAAGCATTGACGCTGGTCAAGACACCTCTCGCGGCCATTGAAGAGTTCGTTATGCGAGCCGTTGACGCTGGGCTGCGCTCAAAAGAAGAGATTGCTGGCTTTCTGGGATTGGACAATTCGATTGTAGTCAAGACATTGGCGGCACTCGCGGGAACTGACCAGATCGCTCTTGTCGGCACAGGCGACGATGGCCGGCATGTTAGGGAGCTAACCTCAAAGGGCAAACAGACTCTAGCTACGGCCACAGCTGTCGTTCCAAGGAGAGAGGTATTAGACGTGTTGTTCGACGGCATCCTCCGCCGTCCAGCATATCTGCCTCGGGTGAGCCTGTTGCGCCCCAGAGATGTGAGGGCATTCGGACTTAGAGAGCTACCTCCGCTGCCTAAGACGGTTCCGGAGCTTGAGGAGCTTGCAGCTCAAGATACCGAGAGGGTCATTGTCGCCTCTGCGAGTCGACGAGAGCCTCAGCGACGTATCCTTTCTCTTGTGCGTCTTGTGAAGCGAACGCGTGTTTTCAGAGAAGCGACGATCCTAGTCTACAAAGCGGAGACGGGAGAGGACGTTCAGGTCGGCTTCGCAGTAGATGGCCGACTGCATCCAGAGTTGGAAAACGCCTTCGCGCAGCACGGAGGTGTCAGTCGCTTGAAGATCGCCGAGCAGATTGGAAATTCGCGACACGAAGCCATCGAAGCATTCGAATCGATTGGCGAGAAGGACTCTTTCGTCAAAGCGTCGATTGCGGCCAAACAGATCAAAGAATCTGTTCGCCCCGCAATAATCGCGATAAACGAGATTGAGGAACGCCGCGCTCAAGCTGAGATTTCACTATCTCAAGAACTCGACAGGCGCGAGGTTGAAGCTCTAAAGCTGCGTATCGAGAAACTTGATGGCGAACATAAGCAGTATAAGCGGCAGCTAACAGACATTCCGGTTCGCTTTCTGGAGGTATTTGAGCATCGCCCTCTGTTCGAGCACACCGTGCAGACGGCCACAAGTCGAGTGGCAATTATCTCCCCATGGATTACCGCGTCAGTTGTGAATTCTCGGCGCCTCAAAGACATGCAAACTCTCCTTGAGCGAGGTGTTCGACTTTATGTGGGCTATGGCATTGCCGAAGAACAGGACAAGCGTGCTCGTAAGGAGGACATTGAGGCCGAGAACAAGCTCAAGAAACTGTCTGAACGATTTGACAACTTCACATTCGTCCGGCTCGGAGATACCCACGCCAAGGTCCTGCTGAAGGATCGGGAGTTCTATGTCCTCGGGAGCTTCAACTGGCTATCATACGAGGGCGATCCCAAAAGGCCTTTCCGAGAGGAGTTGAGCAGCTTCGTTGCGATTCCAGAGAAAGTCGACGAGTTTTTTGAGAGAAAGCTGAAGCCGAGACTAGGCATTTGAGGCCGATCGTCCTGGTCCCTCGCGATTGGGCATGTTGATCCAAGACGATAACAGCAGGAATGAGCCTTGGGCTTTGGAACGCAGCCCATCGGTGTGAGGCGAAGTCGCACACCGACTTACATGCATTGACGCGGTTTTGTGGGGACTTAAATCGGGTTCTGCAGTCCAGCTTTCAAATCCACATGCCGGGCTCTAACTTGATGTGCGCTTAGAGAGACGAGAAATTGCGAAAGCGCTGATCCCAGCCCAGGACCAACAAACGCCCGTTGCCCACCAGAAGGCATCCAAAAGTAGAGGCGTGCTGGGCTGGGCTGGCGCCAAGTCTCTGTGCGTCCTTAAAATTCGTCGCTCTCGCAACTCGAGTGCTAACACACCACAGCTGCCACAAACGCAAGTCGCCGACGGCGTGAGCGCCTGAGCGCTAGGAGTTCGTGGACAGAAAGCTACTAGGTTAAAAAACCATGCGGCAGCTTTCTCAAGACGATCTCATCTTCTTCGGTCCTACGAAGTAGCTTTTTGCGAGAGCTGACAGGGAATTTCGCAACATCCAAGACAATGAGATAGATACCGTTTTTGGGCAGTATTTCCGCCCGGCGGAGGTCATAAACCCGTCTCTGTTCACCACGAGAGACGCCGCTGACGGTTACCCTCTGATCAAATAGCGGAGCTACCTCTTCGTGCTGCCGCTCCATGACCTCAACAACCAGGTTCAGGTCTGGGTAGTAAGCATCGACCGGCAGCACGAGACGGCGCTTCGTTTTTGGGCTTGGATCACCAACCAGGAATTCGAAGCGGTGTTGTCGGAGAGCCGTGCGGCCAAGGATCCGATCGCACAGATCGATGAGGTAGTGTTCGTCCGACTCTGATCTCGGCTTGCTCATACTTGACGTAACTTCTGCTGACGAGAATTACAACGCTGCTGGCGACGTTGATCGCGTTTCCGGGGGTAGATTAGCGGAACTCGTCGTAGAGCCGCCAGCAGACACCTAATGCACGGCGGAAGGGCTGCCGCCGTCGTTCAGATCTGATCTCCAAAGGCGAAGACCACGTGACTGGTGGACTCAAGATCATTGCCCGACAACTGGAACCTTCAGTTTGCAGGGAAAATTCGCTGGGGCGCGCAGTTCGAGATAAGTCCCCTGAAGGAAAGTTTCCGGATGTCGGACTTTGACTGAGGCACTACCCGCGAGAGCTTTCCTTTACGCGGAGGAAAGCGGGTTATCAAGCTACGCCACTACGTCCTTCAGCAGCGGGATCAGGCTTCCGAGACGCCTCGTGAGCTTGATCGTCCACGCTGGGTATGACACTCTAAAAAAGGTAGGGCCGGTTGATCCACAACTGCCCCACCCGCTTTAGGCTAGAATCATTGGGAGGCAGTAAGCTTGATCCTTGCTGCGCCCCCCACCTTGCTACATTGCGGCACTTTGTCTTAGTCCATCCGCCGCCCACTACCGTAGCCGATCAACTTATCCTTCTCCGAACTCTTCTCTTCGTTTCAGATCCTCGGCTCGACACTGTTGTTCGATTCTCTCTTCGAGCGTCTCTGATACGGAGGATGGCAGAACGCCGTCATAGAGCAGCGGATGAGCCTGAACCCAAACAGCCTCTCCTCTTGACCTCTTCCAACCCCCATTGGGCGTTGGGCGCCAGCCCAGCTCATCCGGGACAGCCCAGATTTCAAGTCCCATACTCCCTTGTGCCGGCATCGCTACAACGCCCCGCTTGTGCAGGTCATAGTAAGGCCAAGCCGGCGTCCGCTCCCATGTAACCCGGACCTTGCGCAGGCACGTGATTCCAAGCGCCTCAAACGTGATGTCGAATTCTGTCGTTCCTTTGAAACCGGGATACCTCAGAGTGTGCAATTGGGCTTCGGCTTCACGCTCTTCGTAATATGCTTCTCGCCATCCAGCCTCGCGAGTCGCTTGCTCGATCACGGCCTTGACATCAACGCCGAGCTTTCTCGCGAGCCGCAGAAGTCGCTGCTTGTCGAGCTGATCGATTTGCTCCGGCGTGTAGTGAGCAGGCGTCTCCGGATGTTCCTTAAGCACGCGGCGAAGACGATCGCGTGCTGCCAGCGGTAGCTTCATGTGTACAACCCCGAACGGATGAGAAAGTGATGAAGTGGGGAAGACGCAAGAGACGTGCAATAAGGCGAATCCCGAAAAGCTCAAAAAAAGGGGACAAATGACCGACAAACGGGGACATTTCGTTAGCCTACCGTTAGTGTTTCACCGTGCTAACCGCTTGTGGGGTCAGGGAAGTGCTTTCGCCGCGATGTTAGTATTGCGGTAGTTCCCACTATGTCCCCCGCAAAATCTCTCCTTCAGTTTGCGTCATCGGCTTGTGGCCACGTACTTGGACGTGTGGGTAGCTGTGCAAAATGAAGGAAGAGATAGAGAGAGCGCGAAAAAGCAGGAGCCACTCCCCAGCCACCAACGCATTCTTTCTACGACATCCACTTTGGCGATGGAGATTGGACAGAGCCCGCGCCGGGGCTCAGCAAGCCACGGGCAACTTCATCGGCGCAGGACGGATCTTCGTATATGCGCCGGGCACTTCTTTTCAGATTAGATGTTGTTGCGTATGCCCATCGCTCTTCAAGAGCCCAGGCTTTCTCCACGTGCTTCGTTAGCATCGAGACGAGTTCATATCGGCTTCCCGGGCGATCCACGCTGAGCAACGGCCGCGATGAGCAAGCCCCATGTGACATGGAGCGTAAGACATCAATGGCGCGCTCTTTGTGAGACGGTCGCAACCACAAACAGCCACCGAGGCTTAAGGGTCTGCGTATCCCGCCGGTGACCTCCATTCGAACATACGTGAGGGTTATCCAGAACTCGACATGCCCCACTGCTCTATCTAGCTTCTCAGAAAGCTCTTTGCGTAGGCTCCTCATCGGACCCTCAGAGCGACCCTCAAATCTTTCCCATTTCGATTTCGGCAAGACCAGTGCGAAGAAGCAAGCACTGGCTTCCGGAGCAGTTATGGGCAACGACGAATAGGCCGCCTTTATCACCGGAGAAGACCGGACCCAGACAGTGCGCCGGTGGATTCCGCCGGCCACTGTTAGGTTACGTTCTGCGCACGCTTGTTTCAGCTGCCACCGTTTGATGAGCGACTGCAAGAAATCCCGGTCGCGCTGAGCTTGGTCAGCTTTTATTGGCGATAAGGTGGGAGGGGACGCTCGTTTTGCACTCAAGTGCATTTCGGGCGTGCAGGTCGTCGATGGGACAGTGGGGAGCATTAGATTAAGACCTTGGATTGTTATGGGACGCGCATTAGGTAGTCGTAGGCAGCTCCAGACCCGAAACGCTAAGATCTGCCGGGATACATTTCCGGAAGCCGCCAGCGACCGCCAAAATGCGACCAAGAGCTTCTAGTGAATGACTGGGGGAGTTGAGCCGTTTGGAATAACAGCCCCGATCAGGCCCGCGGCCGTCATGCCGGCGACATCCCGCTCATATAGCTCTTTGCCAGTTCGTATCAGGATTTGGGAGCATGCCGAGGGAGATCCAGTCGTCCGGAATGGCGTCAGCCAAATTTGCTTCAGACAGTAGATGCTCCAATTCACTCGGCCGCTATCGCGTAGGCGCTCGATCTTGACTGCGGTCTGGGGTGAGCGGTAGCCACGAGCGACCGAATTCATCACCTTCCGGACGGCGGCTAGCTCGGCCTCATCAAGCAATCCAATGCAGCCGTGCAAGTGAGGCTTGAATATTGAGGAGTTGGTTCTCATCAACGTGCCGAGCGTCTCTTGACAGAAAAATAACGCTGGCGCTCTTCCCAGCGCACGCTGAAGCTTGAGATATATCTCTCGGTAGAGATGACGCGAGCTGCCCTCGTGATGCTCGTTGGCTTTCTTGGCACGTTCATCAGAAAGATTGATGGTAAAGGTATATCCAGTGAGCTTGAGATATTGAATTGCCCGTATGGCGTAATAGTTCCGTAGACCAAGTGAAGCGTTCTCCCACCTAGGTAGCTTGGTCTCTGTTCCGGAGGACAAGAACTTCAGGGTCTTTAGGATTGCACATATATCTAGGTGATCGTTGCCGGCCGTCCGGGTCGCTCGATGGTAACGGTCTATGAACTCTAATCTTTTCCGTTCTTGGGTTTCGCGATAGATGGAGCAGCGCCGATACGAATTTCGGCGCGTCTTCTGCTCCGATAGAGATCTGCCAGTCTCTCGAGTTTGCATCGCGACGCTGGGCTGGGTTGGATTGACAGTCACAAATGGCTCCTTAGGTTAAAAATAGGGTAGCGTATCTGTTATAGAGAGCTGCGACTTCTATCTGCCGTTTTTCTTTGGACGGCTCGAAGAAATCCGAGTTCGTTGCACGCCAATAGAGGCTCCGACCTCGTAGAGCGAGACACGGCGCTTTAATCTGCAATAGGACGTCAGTGGCAATTTCGGGCCGGAATATGCGGCCAGGGTAGCGCCCGTCCCAAAGATCAAGCCAGCGAGCGCCTATTGGTCATTGGCACTACCCCGCAGAGAGGGGAGCTGCCCTGGACGATCTGCCGACAGGGCTAGCCTATCTTGGCCTATGCTGCGACTGGCGCCAAAAGCGCAAGTTTCTCTCTCACACTCCTGGATTGGATGTGGGTGTAACGCATCAGCATGCGGGGATCGGAATGTCCGCTGATCATTGCCACCTCCGGAAGGGAGAGCCCCAGCTCGAAGAAGCGACTGATCGCCTCGTGTCTAAGGTCGTGAAAATGAAGGTCGACGACCTTGGCCCGCCGGCACAGCCGAACCCAGGCGAGCCGGAGCCCATCGGGAGAGATGGGCAGGATCCTGGCGTCACTCCGAGCCATCGAGCGAAGCAGATCTATTGCTTTTGGGGTAAGCGGGACAGTCCGGGGTTTTCCGTTCTTGGAGCGAACGATCCTGGCTAGACCCTGATCGAGGTCAACATCCGCCCATCTGAGCCCGAGCAGCTCACTGCGACGCATGCCGGTTTCGAGTGCTAGTTCAATGACCGGCCCCAGCAGCCGATTCCGTGACTTGCCCAATGCTTTGAAGAGCGCAGCCTGCTCATCGGCCGACAAACGGCGGATACGCTGATTGTTGAGCTTTGGCCGCGCCACCTTGCCAACGGGATTGTCCGACGCGATGAGCCCCCACTCACGCCGGGCGACCTCGAAGGCGTGCTGAACGATCGCCAATGTTCTGGCTACTGAGGCCGGTTTCACTGCCAGTAGCCGGCGGTCGCGATAATCCGAGATCATCAGGGGGGTGATGGAGGAAGCCGGCAGGTCGCAGATGGGCTCCCTCAGGAAAACATCGACCGCGTTCTCCTCCTGCTTCCGGGATCGTTTATGGAAGACGATCGTGTTCCGGTAGCGGGTCAGCAGCTCGCGAAGAGTAATGCCCTTGTTTTTGCGAGCAGTCGCACTCACCGGCACGGCATTGCCCCGATCGATCGACGACTCCGTCTCGCGTGCCCATGCTTCGGCATCGGCCCGGGATGCGAATGATTTGATGAGCGGGAGATGGCCGAGACGGCGGACTTGAACTTGCCAACGGCGTCCGCGCTTTCTGATCGATGCCATGTGTCAGCAGCCTCACTGTGTCACCAGTGTGTCAAGCTGACTTGCAAGCGATCAGATCATCCGGAGGGCTCTCGCTAACCTATTGCTTGGCCAGGAGAGTTTTGGTGGACCCGAACAGAATCGAACTGTCGACCTCCTCATTGCGAACGAGGCGCTCTCCCAACTGAGCTACGGGCCCACCGTGGTCAGAAGGTTCCGTGACGGAACGGGGCGGAATATGAGGACGGGGGCAGCCTCTGTCAATGGCCGGATTGCCGCCGCCGGCCGGAGAACCGGGCGATTTCAGGCGCTTAACCCGGCTTTCCCCCACCGGGCCGGCCGCCTTGCGTCAAGACCTTGGCGCGGTTAGGTTTTCTCCCCATATTCCCGACCGTATCTCCGGGTCCCGGCCGCCGCCGCGGCCGCCCGGCGAGCGTCAGCACGAGGGCTCCCGTCACATGGTCGCGTTCATCTTCGACATCCTCCACCAGCTGGTGAAGATCTATGAGATCGTGGTGCTGGTGCATGTCATCCTCAGTCTGCTGCTCTCCTTCAACGTGGTGAACGCGCGCAACCAGCTGGTGGGCATGATCTGGCAGATCACCTCGCGGCTGGTGGAGCCGGTCCTCGCTTTGATCCGCCGGGCGCTGCCCTTCCTGCGCAACCTCGGCAACATCGACATCTCCCCCATCATCCTGCTGGTCCTGCTCTATGCGGTGGACGCGCATTTCCTGCTGCCGCTGGCGATCCAAGGACATCTGTGAGGGGATCGCTCTGATTGCCGCTCCAGCTTGTCGCCGGCGGCGTGCGGCTGCGCCTCAAGGTCGCGCCCAAGGCCAAGCGCAACGCGATCGGCGGCCTGATCGACCAGCCGGATGACGGCAAATCCGGCGCCGCGCGGGCGCTGAAAGTCGCGGTCACCGCTGCCCCCGAGGACGGCAAGGCCAACGACGCGGTCATCGCCCTGCTGGCCAAGGAAATCGGTGTCGCAAAATCGGCCATTTCGGTCGTCGCGGGCGCAACCGATCGGCGCAAGATTGTGGAGATTCGCGGCCAATCCGAAGAGTTGATGCAAAGGCTGCGGGCCTGGCTCGCGGCGAAAGCGTGTTGAGAGAGGTTCCATGTCAGATCGCGGCGTCACCGATCCCAAGGTCATCGACGGCAAGGCCTTTGCCGCCAAGCTGCGCGCCAAGATCGCGCGCCAGGTGAAGGAATTGCAGGCGAAGCACGGCTTCACGCCGGGCCTCGCCGTCGTGCTCGTGGGCGAGGACCCGGCGAGCAAGGTCTATGTCCGCAACAAGGGCGAGCAGACCAAGGAATCCGGCATGGCGAGCTTCGAGCACAAGCTGCCGGCCACCACGTCGCAGGCCGAATTGCTGGCGCTGATCGACAGGCTCAACAAGGACAAGGCCGTCAACGGCATCCTCTGCCAGCTGCCGGTGCCGAAGCAGATCGATCCTCAAGCGATCATCAACGCCATCGATCCGGACAAGGACGTCGACGGCTTCCACGTGGTGAATGCGGGCAGGCTGGCGACCGGCGGGCAGGGGCTGATCCCATGCACGCCTTACGGCTGCCTGCTGCTGCTGAAGGATCGGCTGGGCGATCTCTCGGGCAAGCACGCGGTGGTGATCGGCCGCTCCAACATCGTCGGCAAGCCGATGGCGCAATTGCTGCTGAACGAGAGCTGCACCGTCACCATCGCGCATTCGAAGACCAGGGACCTGCCCGGCGAAGTGCGCCGCGCCGATATCGTGGTCGCCGCCGTCGGCCGGCCGGAAATGGTCAAGGGCGACTGGATCAAGGACGGCGCCGTGGTCATCGATGTCGGCATCAACCGCATCGAGCGCGACGGCAAGGGCAAACTGGTCGGCGACGTCGATTACGCCAGCTGCTATCCCAAGGCTTCCGCCATCACGCCGGTTCCGGGCGGCGTGGGGCCGATGACCATCGCCCTGCTGCTCAACAACACGCTGATCGCCGCCTGCCGGCAGCACGGGGTCGAGCTGCCGGATTAAGGCTTCTGCCGGCCGTTTTTACCACTTGGAAAGGCTTGGCCGCCTAGCTTTCGCCCGGGCGGCGCGGTGCATCGCGCCGGATCGATCCGAGGCCGAATGCTCGACGCCAACCGCAACAAGCGAACCCGGAAGAAGATCGCCGTCGAGCTCGATACCGGCGAAGGCGGCGACCTGCTCTACATGTTCGTCTCGCCGACCGAGCGGGTCATCGATACACTGAACGACGACCGCAGCTTCCTGCCCTTCGAGCGGCCGGACGGCTCCGTCGTCATGGTGGCGAAGACGCAGATCCGCAAGCTGACCCCGATGGAGGCGGTCGGCCACGCTCAGAGCCACGATCCCTATGCCCTGCTCGGAATTGAGCCCAGCGCCAGCGACCACGAAATCCAGGAAGCCTATCACCGCGCGGTCAGCGCCGTGCACCCCGACCGCGTCCACTCGCTGGGCCTGCCGATGGATTTCCTGGAAATGGCGACGCGCCGCGCCGCCCTGCTCAACGACGCCTATCGCAAGATCCGCAAAGCCCGCAAGGCCGCCAAGGACCCGGCGGCGTAAGGCAGTCCCCTGTCGCCGTCGACGGGTTTGACCCACGGCCGTCCGAATCGTGGTCTTGCGTCCTCTTTCCCTTTCGTCATCACCGGGCGAAGACCCAGTGATCCAAATTTCCCGCCGCGTTCGTTACATCGACACTTGGATTGCCGGGTCTCGCCGCTGGCGCGGCGGCCCGGCAATGACGAAAAAGGTCAGAAATTCCGTTGAAGCGAAACAAGGGGCCGTCTGGCCTAGTCCTTCTTCGGCGTCACTTCCGAGGGCGGCAGGCGGTCGACCTCGAGCAGATCGAGGTCGAGATCCTCGATGGCGATCACCTGGTCGACAGCCACGCCGTCGCTGGAGAGCGGGAACATGGCGACGACATAGGGCTTGATCACGCCATCGGTGAAGCGGATCTGGCACAGGCCGTAGAGCGGCTCCCTGTGCTCGGCGATCCAGCGATAGTTCGCCGGCCAGTCGGTGCCGATCTCCGAAACGAAGTCCATCTCGTCGAGATAATGGCTGCTGTAGTCGTAGCCGGCATTCTCCACCGCCCTGGTCCCGACCAGCTTGTAGAGCACGCGGAACGGCGCGTATTCGATGCGGGTCAGGATGACGTTGGGCAGCAGGTCCTTGATCTCGGCCGGGTCGATGTCGGCGCGCGACGGCATGGGGCGGGCGCCCTTCTTGTCGGTCCAGTAGCGGAACATGCGCCGCGCGCGGGTCGAGGGAACCTCGTCGATGCTGCGGTAGCGCTCCATCGTCGGGTTCCCTGTCCGCCGCGCCGGCCGCTCAGCCGCGGCCGCGTTTCAACAGCCGCAGCCGCAAGGCATTGAGCTTGATGAAGCCCGCCGCATCGCGCTGGTCATAGACCTGGTCCGCTTCAAAGGTGACATGCGCCAGGCTGTAAAGGCTCTTCGGGCTGCGCCGGCCGACGACGGTGGCATGACCCTTGTAGAGCTTCATGCGCACCTGGCCCTCGACATGCTCCTGGCTCTTGTCGATCAGCGCCTGCAGCATCTCGCGCTCGGGGCTGAACCAGAAGCCGTTATAGATGAGCTCGGCATAGCGCGGCATGATCTCGTCCTTGAGATGCGCAGCGCCCCGGTCCAGCGTCAGGCTCTCGATGCCGCGATGGGCGTGGTACAGAATGGTGCCGCCCGGCGTCTCATAGATGCCGCGCGACTTCATGCCGACGAAGCGGTTCTCCACCAGGTCGAGCCGGCCGATGCCGTTGGCCTTGCCGAGCTCGTTGAGGCGGGTGAGCAGGGTGGCCGGCGACAGGCGCTCGCCGTTGATGGAAATGGCGTCGCCCTTTTCGAAGCCGATCTCGATATAGGTCGCCTTGTCGGGCGCCGCCTCGGGCGAGATGGTGCGCTGATAGACGAATTCCTCCGGCTCGTGCCACGGGTCCTCGAGCGCCTTGCCTTCGCTGGAGGAGTGCAGGAGGTTGGCGTCGACGGAGAAGGGCGCCTCGCCGCGCTTGTCCTTGGCGACCGGGATCTGGTGCTTCTCGGCGAACTCGATCAGCGCGGTGCGGCTGGTCAATTGCCATTCGCGCCAGGGGGCGATCACCTTGATGTCGGGGTTGAGGGCGTAATAGGTGAGCTCGAAGCGCACCTGGTCGTTGCCCTTGCCGGTGGCGCCGTGGGCGACCGCGTCGGCGCCGGTCTCCCGGGCGATCTCGATCTGGCGCTTGGCGATCAGCGGCCGGGCGATCGAGGTGCCGAGCAGATAGGTGCCCTCGTAGAGCGCGTTGGCGCGGAACATCGGGAAGACGTAGTCGCGCACGAAGGTCTCGCGCAGGTCCTCGATGTAGATCTGCTTGATGCCGAGCATCTCGGCCTTCTTGCGCGCCGGCTCCAGCTCCTCGCCCTGGCCGAGATCGGCGGTGAAGGTCACCACCTCGCAGCCATAGGTCTCCTGCAACCATTTCAGGATCACGGAGGTGTCGAGCCCGCCCGAATAGGCCAGCACGACCTTGTTGATCTTCTTGCTCATCGTCGCCCCAGGTTGGAAAACGCGCGGGAGTATAGGGGGATAGGCCAGGGCCGCAAGGGGTGGGCGGGGATGCCTAGCACGCTTGCCGCGGGCGGCGGAACCAGGGGCCATTTCAACCAGTTCTTAAGCTGTGCGGCGGAGGATGGGAGGGTCGCGGGTCGTTTTGCTGGCACGGGCCGGCCAAGGAGCGGGAAGATGTTGGAATTCAAGGCGAAAGCGGCCGATCACGGGGTATCCAAGACGGACGCCACCAGCGAAATTTCCCGAGCCAACCTGCTCCGGATCGAAACCTCGCGAGCCGACGCAGCGGCCAAGCGCGGCTGGTTCGCCGATTTCGGCTTTTTCGCCACGCTGGCTGCCCTGTTCTCCGGCTGGGGCGCCGACCGGGCCGAACTGCAGCCCATCCCGGTGCGCATCCGCGACCGCCTGTAAGCCTACCCTCCCAGCTGCTTCAGCCACGCCTTGGCGGCGTGGTGCTCAAAGGTGACCGCGCTGCAGCCGGCAGCCGCATCCTGGAATCCCTTCTTGGCCGCCGCCATGTCGCCCCCCAGCGCATTGCGGTGCCCGACGGAAAATTTGGCATCGCATCTATTCTGCTCCGCGCCACCCCCGGTCATGCGGGCGACGCGGGCGAGAAGCTCCGCATCGCTCATCTGGCCCAAGCGATGTCGCTTCAGGAGCGGCAGCATGGTGTCCGTGCGGCTGGACACGTCTTGGGCGGCGATCGGCGCGGGATCGCCGTTGCTGAGTTCCGATTCGATCAGCGCGGCGTTGAAGCGAAGCACGGCGGCCATGTTGCCATCGTGATCGTTCTCCTCATAGTCGCGCGCGGCGGACTGGAACAGCGCGGCGGCCTGCCGCCGGTCGCCAATGACGTACTCGACCATCGCCGAGGTCTCGTCAAAAGCTGGGGTCGGATCGCTGATCCGGTGATGCGCGAATTGCTGGCGCGCTTCCGCGTATCGGCCGCTTTCTCCCAGCAAGGCGGCCCGCCGGAGATGGCCGAAAGTCAGGGACGGCTGGGCGGCAATGGCCTGATCCATATCCGCCAGCGCTCCGGGCAGATCGTCCATGAATTCCCGCAGGATCGCGCGATAGTAATAGGCGTCGAAAATCTTGTCGGCGTTCTTGGAGGCAATGGCCGCCGCCACATAACGGTCGCAGCCTCGCGGATCCGACAGCCGATCGATCGCCTTGTTACAGGCTTCCTTCGCGCCGCCCAGCGAACCCTGCGATCCCGCACAACCGTGCAGAACGAGAAGCAGGCCGACAAGCGCGCCTTGCCGACGTTGCAGATGCCTCATCGCCATTCTCGCAGTTCCCCCAGTCACCTTCGCCGGCAAGTCGTGCTCTGTCGAGAGGCTTGGCCTCGCTCTGCTCAGGCCCCTCTCAGCCCTTGCGTGCCTTGTCCGCCTTCAGCCAGCGGAACAGTTCTTCCATCCGTGCCGCGATCAGCGCGGTGCCGTCGCGCTGCGACCAGTCATAGACGCCGCGGCCGTTGGCGATGCCGTTGGCGCCGGCGGCGACCAGGTCGGCGACGGCCTTGGCCGGCTCGGGCGCGACGTCGAGATGCGGGATCAGCGACTTGCCGAAATGGTACATGGTGTAGAGCCCGCCGGCATCGGCGGATTCGATCGGGCCGGTGATGCCGACGCGCCGGCCGAAGGAATTGCGCACGACGGTGTCGATGGCTTCCGCGCTGGCGGCACCCGAGGCCCACAAGGCCCAGGCCTCGCGCAGCATGGCGAATTGCAGGCGGTTGCCGATGAAGCCGGGGATCTCCTTGTCGATCACCGCCGGCTCCTTGCCGGCCTCCTTCAGACGCGCGCAGACCCATTGCGTGACGTCGGGTGCCGTCTGCGGCCCGGCGCAGACCTCCACCAGTGGGATGAGCTGCGGCGGATACCAGAAATGCGTGGCGATGACGCGCTCCGGATGCGCGACCTTGGCGATGAGGGCGCTGGCCGGCTGGCCGCTGGAGGAGCCAAGCACGGCGGGCGGCGGGCAGATGCGGTCGAGCTTGCCGAAGATGTCGAGTTTCAGCGGCAGGTCCTCGGTGACGGCCTCGATCACCAGTTCGGCTGGGGCGGCGTCTTCCAGCTTGGTGCTGGTTCTGATGCGCGCGAGGATCGCCGGAATGGCGCCGCGCTCGACCAGCTCATGCGCGGCGAAGTCGCCGAGGCTGGCGGCGATCTTCTCCTTCGCCTTGGCGAGCGAGGCCTCGCTGCGCCCGATCAGCACCACGTCCTTGCCGGCGGCGGCGAAGATCTGCGCGATGCCGTGCCCGATGATGCCGTTGCCGATGACGGCGACGGTCTTGAGCGATGCTGGAACCAAGAGAGCCTCCCCTTTTTGCCGGGAAGCATGGGCTAAGTTGCCTTCGGGGCCAAGGATCATTCTGACTCTTCCTTCCCCCCTTGTGGGGGAAGGATGCGGAGGCTTGGCGAGCGTAGCGAGCTTAGCCGCAGCCGGATGGGGGGTAGCGCGCCGTTCGGGCGCGCATCGCCGCAGGCGATGGTGGTGCGATGCTTCCTCAGCAATTTTGCGCTGCAACTACCCCCCCATCCCAACCTTCCCCCACAAGGGGGGAAGGGGCGCGGCGAGCGGGTGGAGGCGTCGCAGTCTATAGATCAGCCAATGTCCGCGAGATTACCTCGAGAACGCCCGGCATGTTGGCAAGAACTTCGTTGTTCCAGAAGCGCAGGACCCGAAAGCCTTGTGCTCGGAACAGCGCATCACGGGCGGCGTCGCGCTCTATCGCCGTCGCGTGCTGACCGCCGTCGATTTCGATGATGAGCTTTGCCTCCAGGCAGGCAAAGTCGGCGATGTTCTGACCAATGACGACTTGGCGGCGAAAGCGGTGTCCGCCGATCGGCCGCTGGCGCAGATGACGCCAGATGGCACGCTCGGCATCCGTCATGTTCTTGCGGAGCTGTCGCGCCCTCTTGTCCGGCATCGTGCGGCGGCACCCCCCATCCCAACCTTCCCCCACAAGGGGGGAAGGGGCGCAACTTAACGTGGCATCGATGCCCGAGATAGGTCAGCCGAACGCCTTGCTCATCATCTGGCCCAGGCGCTTGGCGAAGGCGGCGGGGTCGGGGAGGGGTTCGCCTTCCTGGATGCGGGCCTGATCCAAGAGGACCCAGGCGGCGTCGGCGACCTGCTCGCCCTTGCCGGCGGAGACGGCCTTGGCCAGCGCGGCGATGACGGGATGCGCGCCATTGATCTCCAGCACGCGGGGCGCCAATGAGTCGAGACGCTTGTGCTGTTGCAGCAGGCGCGCGAGGCGCATGTCGAGCTCGCCCTCGTCGGCCACCAGGCAGACCGCGCTGTCGGTCAGGCGCTGCGAGACGCGTACGTCCTTGACCGAATCCTGCAACGACAGCTTCATCAGCGCGATCAGATTGCCGATGCCTTCGGCGGCCGGCTCCGGCTTCTTTTCTTCGCTCTTGCCGTCGGCCTTGATGGCGTCGAGGTCGGCGCCGCCGCGGGTGACCGACTTGAAGGATTTGCCCTCGAACTCGCCCACCGCAGGCATCCAGAACTCGTCGATGCCGTCGACCAGCAGGAGCACTTCGACGCCTTTCGCCTTGTAGCCCTCGAGCTGGGCTGAGCGCGCGGCGGCCTCCAAAGAATCCGCGGTCAGATAGTAGATCGCGTTCTGGCCTTCCTTCATGCGGCCGACATAGTCGGCGAGGCTGACCAGCGAATCGCCGTGCGTGGAACGGAAGCGGGCGAGGCCGAGCAGCGCGGCCTTGTGCTCGCCATCCTCGTAGATGCCTTCCTTGAGGACGGCGCCGAAATTGTTCCAGAAGGCGGCATAGGCATCCCCCTCGTTCTCCGCCTTCTTCTTCAGATGCTCCAACACCTTCTTGACCACGCCCTGGCGGATCTTGGTGAGAACCGGGTTCTGCTGCAGCATCTCGCGGCTGATGTTGAGCGGCAGATCCTCCGAATCCACCAGGCCCTTCACGAAGCGCAGCCAGGAGGGCAGCAGCTCCTCGCAATGATCGGTGATGAAGACGCGCTTGACGTAGAGCTTCAGCGATTGCTTGCGGTCGGGGTGGAACAGGTCAAAGGGCTTGGTCGACGGAATGAACACCAGGCCGGTATATTCGATCTTGCCCTCGGCCTTGAAATGCAGGGTCGACCAGGGCTCGTCGAAGGCGTGCGCCACGTGCCGGTAGAAGTCGCGGTACTGCTCTTCCGTGATCTCCGATTTCGGCCGCGTCCAGAGCGCCGCCGCCTGATTGACCTTCTCCTCCTTGCCGCCCTCGACCAGTTTGATGGGGAGCGCGATGTGGTCGGAATATTTGGTGATGATGGAGGAGACGCGGTGGGAGTCGAGGAATTCCTCGGCGCCGGTCTTGATGTGCAGGATCACGTCGGTGCCGCGGCCTGCGCGGTCGGAGTCTCCAACCTCAAATTCACCTTTCCCGTCGCTGACCCATTTCCAGGCCTGGGTCTCGCCGGCGCGGCGGCTGACCACCTCGACCCGGTCGGCGACCATGAAGGCGGCGTAGAAGCCGACGCCGAACTGGCCGATCAGCGAGACGTCGCGCTTCTTCTTGTCGGCCTTGTTCTCGGCGCCCGCTTCCAGCGCCTGGACGAACTGCGCCGAGCCGGAGCGGGCGATGGTGCCGAGATGGGAGATGAGCTCGTCCCGGTTCATGCCGATGCCGTTGTCGGAAACGGTCAGCGTCTTCGCCGCCTTGTCGATGGCGACGGTGATGGCGAAATCGGGAGCGTCGGCGAGCAGGCCCGGCTCGGTCAGGCTGAGATAGCGCAGCTTGTCGCAGGCGTCGGAAGCGTTGGAGACCAGCTCGCGCAGGAAGACGGCGCGGTCGGAATAGAGGGAGTGGGCGACGATATCCAGCAGGCGCGACACCTCGGCCTGGAAGCCCATCTTTTCCATTTTCATAGCCGCAGAACCTCTGAATAAAACCCGTGAGTCGCGCCGTCATATGAGCGATCCTGGGCGGGCGTTCAAGTGGCCATGGTTGCAGCGCCGAGCGAGGACTGGATGATCCGGGCTTTCATCAGGAAGGACCTCCCCGGCCGGGCCGGCTTTTCGGCCGCGGCCGCGGCCGCGCTGCTGGCGCTGGCCGCTCCGGCCGGCAGCCAGGAACCTGGAACCGGGCCGGACGGGTCGGATGCCTTCATCGGCGAGTACCGCCACAGCACGGTCACGCTGGCGGGTAAGTCCCGGCGCAGCGTCGCCACCATCGCGCGGCGCGGCGAAGGCTTCGTCATCGCCTGGCAGGAGGACGAGGGCAATTTGTTCGGCGGCATCGGCCTCAGTCTCGACGGGGTGTTCGGCGCTGCCTATACCGAAGCGCTGAGCGGCCAGTTCCGCGGCAGCTTCGTCGTCGCCTACCGCATCGCCGGCGGCAGGCTGGAGGGCGTGCGGATGTCGCATGGCGACGGGCAGCCTTCGGTACGCGAAACACTGCAGGGGCCGCCGGGTCTCGGCGGCCGCTACGACATCGTGCAGGGCGACGACGGCGCGGCTGGGCATCTCGAGATCGCGCGCCGGGGCGATACCTACCAGATGAGCTGGCATATGGCGGATGGGACCTATGACGGCGCCGGCCTGCGAATCGGCGACGTGCTGATCGCCGGATTCGCCCGCGGCTTCGCCCCGGCCATCGTCGCCTATTGCGCCGACGCGCATGTGCTGACCGGGCTTGCCACCTACGGCCATTCCGGCATCGTGACGCCAGATCGCCTGGTGCAATCGGGCACCGACGGCAACGCCGCCGAACCCTCCCAGCGCTGCCGGGACGCGATCGCGAGGTGGAACCCATCGCTCGCCGGCCAGTGACCCGCGGATCGGGCCATTGTCGCGCCACGTTATCGCCTTGTTAAGGACACTCTTCTAGGTTGTGATCCTGCCGTAACGCAACCTGGAGTCTTGTCATGCAAGGCAGTTCAGTGCGTTTCAGGATCCGCCTTCTCCTCGCGTGTCTGTGCTTCGTCTGTGCCGCACGCGCCGCCGCGGCGGAAGATAGCTTCGCCGGCACCTACGCGCTGTCCGGCATGGGCGCCGATGGCGCGGCCTATGGCGGCACGGTGTCGATCGCCAGACAGGATTTCGCCTACCAGGTCGCATGGCAGCTCGACGGGCGCGGCGCGCGAAACGGTTTTGCCCTGACCCTCAATCATGTGCTGGGCGTCGCGTTCTGGCGTGAGGGTGTGACCCCGGAGCCGGAGACGGGCATCGTCATCTATCGGATCGACGGGGGAACGCTGGATGGAATCTGGCTCCCTTCCCGCGCCACGGGGATTGCCCCCGGGCGCGAGGTCCTGAGCGGCTCGCCCGACCTCAACGGTCGCTATCAGATCTCCCTCGGCGTAAATCCGGGCGGCCGCTCGCATTATACCGGCTATGCGGATTTCGAGCGGTCCGGCGATCACGTCAGGATCGTCTGGCATGCGCCGCGCCAGGTGTTCCTCGGCAGCGGCGTGCGGATGGGCTCGATGCTGGTGGTCGCCTATGCCTACGAGAACTTCCCGGCCGTGGCCGCCTTCTGCAGCAACGGCCATGATTTGCGCGGCCTGTGGTGGGGCGGGCCGCAGGGGGCTTCGGGCCGCGAAACCCTGACCCCGGCCACGCCGGATGCGGCGCAGCTGCCCGGCGCATCGAGCGCAAACCCGCGCGATCCCTGCAGCACGCCGATCGCCGCGAACTTCTGAATCCGACGGCTGCATCAGGCAAGACCGACGCCAATGCCGCTACGGCGCCCAGAGCGCCGGCCGCTGCCAGGGTTCGGGCACGACGAGCTCGCCCTGGAGATCGGCGCCGCGCTCGCGCAGGTCGAGGGCTTGCCATGCCGTGTGCCATTCCGCCGGCAATCGATAGGGCGGCAGGATGCCGTGACCGGGCCGGAAGCCGAAGCGGCCGTAATACGCGGGATCGCCCAGCACCAGAACCATCGCGACATCCGTGTCCTTCAGGCGCCGCAGCCCGGCGCGGACCAGCACGCTGCCGATGCCGCGCTTCTGCCAGGCGGGCGCGATTGCGAGCGGGGCGAGGAGGGCGATCTTCTCGCGCCGCCCGGCGAGATGACACAGGGTGAAGGCGACATGGCCGACCAGCGCCTGATCGTGGACCGCGACCAGCGACAGGACGTCCCCGCGGCCGGCGAGAAGGCCTTTCACCAACGGCAGCAGGTCCTCGGCCGGGAACGCCGCCGGATACAGCCGTTCCAGCGTGGCGAGGTCCGCCGGCAGCGACTCGCGCAGGTCGATGCCGGCGCCTGCGCTAGGCATTGTCGCCGCGCACCTCGTCCCAGGCCTTCAGGATCGCCGCCGTGGCGCGATCGGCATCGGCCTCGGTCATCTGGCCGGAGATTACCGACAGGCGCATGACCCAGCGGCCGCGCCATCTGGCGCCGCCGGCGAACAGCGCGCCGTCGCGCTGGATGGTTTCGATCACCTGCTGCGTGAGGCGGTCGCCGGCCTCGTCGCCGCGTCCGGCACCGAAGTTGAGGATGACCTGGTTCAGCGTCACGTCGTTGAGGATGGTGATGCCGGAGGTGGCGCCGAGCGTTGCGGCCATGCGCCGCGCTAGGCGGCAGTGCCGGCCGACCATCTCGGCGATGCCGGCGCGGCCCAAGGTCTTGATGATGGCCCAGGTGGCGAAGCCGCGGGCCCGTCGCGACAATTCCGGCACGTAATGCGAGGGATCGCGGTCGCCGGCCTCGGCGGCGGGAAGATAGGAGGCGGCGATGGTCATGGCGCGGCGATGGGCTTCCGGATGCCGGGTGATGGCATAGCCGCAATCATAGGGCGTCTGCAGCCACTTGTGCCCGTCCGTGGCCCAGGAATCGGCCAGCTCCAGCCCTTCCGCCAGGGCCGCGGTCTCCGGACAGGCGCGCGCCCACAAGGCAAAGGCGCCGTCTACATGCAGCCAGCCGCCCTGCGCCTGGACCAGCGGCGCCATCTCGGCCACCGGATCGATGGCGCCGGTGTTAAGCTGCCCGGCCTGGGCGATGGCGATCAACGGCCCCTCGCCCGCCGCCACGGCGCGCGCGAAGGCGGCGGCATCGATGCGACCGTTCCTGTCGGTGGCGACCCGGACGACCCGGTCATGGCCGAGGCCGAGGAATTGCAGCGCCGAGAAGACCGAGGTATGCGCGTCGTCGCCGATCAGCACGCGGATTTCCGGCGCGCCGAACAGGCCCTTGGCCTCGACATCCCAGCCGGCGCGGCGCAGCACCTCGCTCCGCGCGGCGGCCAAGCCGACGAAACTGGCGATGGTGGCGCCGGTGACGAAGCCGACCGAGCAATCGGCGGGCAGGCGCAGCAAATCGAGCAGCCAGCGCGCCGCGACCTCTTCCACCGCCGCCGCGGCCGGGGTCGCATGGTGGTTGCCGCAATTCTGGCCCCAGGCGCTGGTCAGCCAGTCGGCGGCGACGCCGGCGGGATGCGACGACCCGATGACCCAGCCGAAGAAGCGCGGACCTGTCATGGCGTGCAGGCCGGGCTCCGCCAGCCGCGCCAGATCCTCGATCACCTGCGCCGCCGGCGCGCCATCCTCCGGCGTCGGCGCGGCGAAGGCCTCGCGCATCTCATGATAGCCGGCCTGCGGCCGCTGCGGCCGGTCGGCGATGCCGGCACGGAAGCCGATGCCGAGCTCGGCGGCGCGGCGCCACAAGGCGCTGAGGTCGCTGCCGGGTGCTGTGTCCGCGATGGAATGCTGCATGAAGGGCCGCCTTTGTGGCGCTACGACTGAGCGCGGTCGCGGTCACCTAGCCCCAGGGTCCGGAGGCCGCAACTCCATATTCTGGATTTGATGTATTTTTGAGGACCCGTCATCGACCGCCCACCGCCTTTTGATGGGGCGGCTCGAATGCGGCCGGATTGTTCTGTTTTTGTTCTTGCCATTCTCCTTGCTTTTCCGACTTTCCTGGCTATAGTCCCGGCCAATTCCCAGGTTCGACGGGATCGAGCCATAAAAAAGGGTGGGCCAACGGCCCGCCTTTTTTATTGCCCGAATGCTTTGTTGCCGCATGTCGGGCGGTGGGACCGCAAGGACGACCGAAAACCTTCATGCTGGCCGAGCGCATCGCGAAACTGATCACCCCCACCCTCGAATCCCTGGGTTTCGAGCTGGTGCGAGTGCAGCTTTCAGGCAGCCAGCGGCCGACGCTGCAGGTGATGGCCGAGCCGGCCGGCGGGCGGGTGATGTCGGTCGAGGATTGCGCCGAGGTGTCGCGCGCGATCTCCGCGTTGTTGGATGTCGAGGACCCGATCTCCGGCACCTACAGCCTGGAGGTGAGCTCGCCCGGCATCGACCGGCCGCTGACAAGGGTGAAGGATTACGAGCGCTTCATCGGGCATGAGGCGAAGATCGAGACCAACGCGCCGATCGACGGGCGCAAGCGATTCAAGGGCGCGATCAAGGCGGTGGATGCCAAGGCCGTCGCGCTCGACGTGGAGGGGGCGGAGATCCGCATCCCCTTCGCCGAGATCCACAAGGCCAAGCTGGTGCTGACTGATGCGCTCATCAAATTGCACCAGTTGAATGAAGAACGGGATGCAGAACTGAGCGAACACGTCCCCGCGACCGACGGGGCCGAGCAGAAGGACGAATAGAGGCAAGAGTCATGGAACAAGCCATTGCCATTCCGCGCATGGAACTGTTGCAGGTCGCCGATGCGGTGGCCCGCGAGAAGAGCATCGACCGCGACGAGGTGCTGACCGCCATGGAGCAGGCCATCCAGAAGGCCGGCCGCTCTAAATACGGCCATGAGCACGACATCCGCGCCAACATCGACCGCAAGACCGGCGAGATCCGGCTGACCCGCGTGCGCGAAGTGGTGGAGACCGTCGAGAACGAGGCGACGCAGATCCCGCTGCAATGGGCGCAGAAAAGCGACCCGAATCTCAAGACGGGCGACCTCATCGTCGACGAGCTGCCGCCGATCGATTTCGGCCGCATCGCCGCGCAGACCGCCAAGCAGGTGATCGTGCAGAAGGTGCGCGAGAGCGAGCGCAAGCGGCAGTTCGAGGAGTTCAAGGACCGCAAGGGCGAGATCATCAACGGCCTGGTCAAGCGCGTCGAGTTCGGCAACATCACCGTCGATCTCGGCCGCGGCGAGGCGCTGCTGCGCCGCGACGAGCTGCTGCCGCGCGAGACCTTCCGCAACGGCGACCGCGTCCGCGCGCTCATCATGGACGTGCGCGAGGAGCCGCGTGGCCCGCAGATCTTCCTGTCCCGCACGCATCCCTTGTTCATGTCCAAGCTGTTCGCCCAGGAAGTGCCGGAGATCTATGACGGCATCATCGAGATCAAGGCCGTGGCCCGCGACCCGGGCAGCCGCGCCAAGATCGGCGTGGTGTCGCGCGACAGCGGCATCGATCCGGTCGGCGCCTGCGTCGGCATGCGCGGCAGCCGCGTCCAGGCCGTGGTGCAGGAGCTGCAGGGCGAGAAGATCGACATCATCCCCTGGTCGCCCGACCCGGCCACCTTCGTGGTCAACGCGCTGGCCCCGGCCGAAGTCTCCAAGGTCGTGCTCGACGAGGATTCGGGCCGTATTGAAGTCGTGGTGCCGGATGACCAGCTATCCCTGGCGATCGGCCGCCGCGGCCAGAACGTGCGCCTCGCTTCCCAGCTCACCGGCTTCGAGATCGACATCCTGACCGAGGCGCAGGAATCCGAGCGCCGCCAGGAAGAGTTCCGCACCCGCTCGCAGATGTTCATGGACGCGCTCGACGTCGACGACGTCATCGCGCATCTGCTGGTGACCGAGGGCTTCACCAGCGTCGAGGAAGTGGCGCTGGTCCCGACCGAGGAGCTAACCTCGATCGAGGGCTTCGACGAGGACGTGGCGACGGAGCTGAAGGCCCGCGCCCAATCCTGGCTGGAGGCCGAGACCGAGCGCCTGACCGCCAAGCGCAAGGAACTGGGCGTCGAGGACGCGGTCGCCGAGATCGACGGCCTGACCCCGGCCATGCTGGTGGCGCTGGGCGAGGCCGGCGTGAAGACGCTCGACGACCTCGCCGACCTCGCCGCCGATGAGCTGACCGACGAGAAGGACGGCATCCTGAAGGGCTTCGAGATGAGCCTGGAGGACGCCAATTCCATCATCATGGCGGCGCGCGCCCATTGGTTCGCGGACGAGAAGAAGTAGGAGCTGCAGGCTTGCTGATCGACAGCGCCATGGCTGAGCCGACGGATGTCGCGGGGGAGGAGGCGGCCTTGGCCGCACCGAACCTGCGGCGCTGCATCGTCACGCGCCAGGCGCTGGAGAAGGCGGCGATGATCCGCTTCGTGCTCGACCCGGAAGGCCGGGTGGTGCCTGATTTGAAGGGAAAGCTGCCCGGCCGTGGCCTGTGGGTCACCGCCGATCGCGCCGTCCTGGCCGAGGCGGCGAAGCGGAACGCCTTCGCCAAGGCCGCCCGCCAATCGGCCAAGGTGCCGGCCGACCTGGTCGAACGGGTGGCGGAGCTGGCCAGGCGCGAAGTGGCCGAGCTGATCGGGCTGGCCCGCAAGTCGGGCCAGCTGCGCGCCGGCTTCGAGAAGGTGCAGATCGCCCTCGAGGCGGGCAAGGTGCGGGTGCTGATCGCCGCCAGCGACGGGGCGGAGGACGGACGCGGCAAGCTGGCGCGGCTGGCTTCTAGAACCGGGGCCGGTTCTGGGGTAGAGATAGTGGCGCCCTTGACGGCGGCGGAACTGGCCCAGGCCCTGGGCCGCGAGCACGCCGTCCACGCCGCAGTCGCGCCGAGCGGCATCGCAGACCGTATTATCGCCGCTTGCCGCCGCCTCAGTGGATTGCAGGTGGGCGGATTGCAGGCGGGCGGATTGCAGGTGGGCGCGATGCAGGCCATCGATGCGAAGACCGAGTTGAACTGACGGAACGAACCGAGAGAACATGACCGATACGACGGATACGCCGGAAACGCCGACCCGCAAGCCGCTGAAGCTCTCTTCCTCGGGCAAGCTCGAGCTGAAGAAGACGGTCGATGGCGGCCAGGTGAAGCAGAGCTTCCCGCATGGCCGGTCCAAGACCGTCGCGGTCGAGGTGAAGAAGAAGCGCACCTTCGCCCCCGGCGCCGGCGGCAAGATGGAAGCCGTCAGCGAGGCCGACGCGAAGCTGCATGCCGCGGCGGAAGCCGCCGCGCAGGAGGCCGCCGACCATCACGCCTTGACCGCGCATGAGCGGGCGCAGCGCCAGAAGGCGCTGGAGCAGGCGCTGAAGGACGAGGACGTCCGCAAGGTCGAGGAAGTGCGAGCCCAGCAGGCCGCAGCCGAGCGCGCCGAGCTGCAGCGCGCCGAGGCCCTGCGCCTGGCCGAGGAAGAGCGCCAGCGCGCCGAGGCTGCCCGCAGGGCGAAGGAAGAAGCCGCGAAGCCCGCCGTCGCGGAAGCTGAAGAGGCGGCCAAGCCGGCGGCCAAGGCCGGCGTCGCCGCGCCGGGCTCGATGCGAGCCCACATGCACAAGCCGGTGCCGGGCGCCGCGGCCGAGGAAGAGGATGAGAGTGCCGCCCGCCGCCGTGCGGCCGGCCGCGCCGCGGTCAAGCCGGCGCCGACCGCCCGCCGCGACGAGCCGAAGCGCCGCATGGGCAAGCTGTCCGTGAGCCAGGCCCTGTCGGACGAAGAGGGTGCGCGCATGCGTTCCCTCGCCGCGGTCAAGCGCGCGCGTGAAAAAGAAAAGCGCCATCTCATGGGCGCACAACAACCACAGGCCAAGATCGTGCGCGATGTCGTTCTGCCCGAAACCATCACCGTGCAGGAGCTCGCCAACCGCATGGCCGAGCGCGGCGCCGACGTGATCAAGTCGCTCATGAAGATGGGCGTGATGGCGACCATCAACCAGGTGATCGACGCCGACACCGCGGAACTCATCATCACCGAGTTCGGCCACAAGATGCGCCGCGTCTCCGAAAGCGACGTGGAAACAGGCCTGCTGGGCGAGGTCGACGTGGACGAGCATCTGCTCTCCCGCCCGCCGATCGTCACCATCATGGGCCATGTCGACCACGGCAAGACCTCATTGCTTGATGCGTTGCGGCAAACCGACGTTGCCGCGCACGAGGCCGGCGGCATCACCCAGCATATCGGCGCCTACCAGGTGCAGCTGGACAACGGCGGCAAGATCACCTTCATCGACACGCCGGGCCACGCCGCCTTCTCCGAGATGCGCGCCCGCGGCGCCAACGTCACCGACATCGTCGTGCTGGTGGTGGCGGCCGATGACGGCATCATGCCGCAGACGATCGAAGCCATCCGCCACGCCAAGGCGGCGAAGGTGCCGATCATCATCGCGGTCAACAAGATCGACAAGCCGGACGCCAACCCGGACCGGGTCTACAACGAGCTGCTGAGCCACGAGCTGGTGGTGGAAAAGCTGGGCGGCGACGTGCTCGCGGTCGAAGTCTCGGCCAAGCAGAAGGTCAACCTCGACAAGCTCGAGGAAGCGCTGCTGCTGCAGGCCGAAGTGCTCGACCTCAAGGCCAATCCGGATCGCGCCGCGCAGGGCACGGTGATCGAGGCCAAGCTTGAGCGCGGCCGCGGCGCGGTCGCCACCCTGCTGGTGCAGAAGGGCACGCTGAAGGTCGGCGACATCCTGATCGCCGGCGCCGAATGGGGCCGCGTGCGCGCGTTGCTCGACGATCGCGGCCGTTCGGTGGACAGCGCCGGCCCGGCCAGCCCGGTCGAAGTGCTGGGTTTGCAGGCGACGCCGCAGGCCGGCGACCAGTTCGTGGTCGTCGAATCGGAGGCCCGCGCCCGCGAGATCACCGAATACCGCATCCATCGCAACCGCCAGCACGCCATGGCGGCCGCCAAGCGCGGCACCTTGGAGCAGATGTTCACCAAGATCGCCGCCGGCGAGGCCAAGGAACTGGCCGTGGTGATCAAGGGCGACGTGCAGGGCTCGGTCGAGGCGATCGTCTCGTCGCTGAACCAGCTCTCCACCAGCGAGGTGAAGGCGCGCGTGCTGCATGCCGCGGTCGGCGGCATCAACGAATCCGACGTCACCCTGGCCCGCGCCTCGGGCGGCATGATCATCGGCTTCAACGTCCGCGCCAACCCGCAGGCGCGCGAACTGGCCAAGCGCGACCATATCGACATCCGCTACTACTCGATCATCTACAACGTGGTCGACGACGTTAAGGCGGCGCTGTCGGGCATGCTGGCGCCGAGCCTGCGCGAGAAGTTCCTGGGCAACGCCGAGATCCGCGAGGTCTTCAACATCACCAAGTTCGGCAAGGTCGCCGGCTGCATGGTGGTCGAAGGCATCGTCAAGCGCGGCGCCAAGGTGCGCCTGCTGCGCGACAACGTGGTGATCCACGAAGGCTCCCTGAAGACCCTGAAGCGCTTCAAGGACGAAGTGCGCGAGGTCAAGGAAGGCTTCGAATGCGGCATGGCCTTCGAGAACTACGAGAACATCGAGAAGGGCGACCTCATCGAATGCTTCGAGGTCGAGGAAGTCGCCCGCGCGCTGGCGTAGCCGCCGCCACATCGTTCGAGAAGGCGGCGGCCTCTTGGCCGCCGCTCTTCGTTTGAGAGAAGTTCAATCATGACCCGCAAGAGACGATCATCGGCGGCACCCGGACAGCGCCAGTTGCGCGTGGGCGAGGAGATCCGCCATGCGCTGGCCGACATCATCGCCCAGGACAACCTCGACGACCCCGACCTCGCCGGCAAGATGATCACGGTCACCCAGGTCAGCGTCTCGCCGGACCTGCGCAACGCCACGGCCTTCGTCACCCCCTTCGGCGGCGGCGATGCCAGGACCCTGGTGGCGGCGCTCAACCGCGCGCACGGCTATTTCCGGCGCGAACTGGTGCGCATCGTGAAGCTGCAATTCGCGCCGCAGATCCGCTTCCGCGAGGACGAGACCTTCGAGGAGGCGAGCAAGATCGAGCGCCTGCTGCACGACCCCGTGGTCGCCCGCGACCTCGCCCGAAAGGCCGACGACGAGATTGAAGGCGATGGGGACGAAGAAGGCGGCGATGCGGCGTAAGAAGGGCGACAAGGTCGATGGCTGGCTGATCCTGGACAAGCCGGCCGGCATCACCTCGACCCAGGCGGTCAACATCGTGAAGCGCGTGCTGAACGCGCAGAAGGCGGGGCACGCCGGCACGCTCGACCCGCTGGCGACCGGCCTCCTGCCCATCGCCCTGGGCGAGGCGACCAAGACCGTTCCCTATGTCATGGACGGGCGGAAGACCTATCGCTTCACGCTCAAATTCGGCGAGGCGCGCTCGACCGATGATGCGGAAGGCGAGATCACGCAGACCTCGACCCACCGCCCCAGCGACGATGAGATCCGCGCCGCCTTGCCGGCCTTCGTGGGCGAGATCGACCAGGTGCCGCCGGCCTTTTCCGCCATCAAGATCGAGGGCGCTCGGGCCTATGACCTCGCCCGGGCGGGGGAGGCGGTCGAGCTGAAATCCCGCAAGGTGACGATCTACGCCTTCACCCTGCTGGAGCGCCCGGGCGCGGACGAGGCGCGTTTCGAGGTGAAGTCCGGCAAGGGCGCCTATATGCGGTCGCTGGGTCGGGATTTGGCAATGAAATTAGGCACTTGCGGCCATATCAAGGACCTGCGGCGGACCCAGGTCGGACCCTTCACGGAGGCTTCCGCGATTTCGCTGGAAACTTTGCAGTCGCTCGGGCATATTCCGGCCGCTTTTGAGCACCTGTTGCCGATCGAGACCGCGCTGGACGACATCCCGGCCCTGGCCTTGACGGCCACCGAGGCGATCCGCCTTCGGTCGGGTCAGCCGGTTGGATTGCTCCACCGACAGGATCGCGACCGTCTCTACGAGCTTTCCCCCGGCGGCATGGTCCGCGCTATGGCGGAGGGCAGGCTCGTGGCCTTGACGCGTTTCGAGGCCGGCGAATTGGTCCCGGTGCGGGTGATGAACCGCTAGATAATAGGAGAAACCCGATGTCGATTACGGCTGAGCGCAAGCAAGAGCTGCTCAAGGAATTCGGCGACGGCGGCAAGAATACCGGCGCGCCCGAAGTGCAGATCGCGCTCCTCTCGGAGCGGATCAAGAATCTCACCGACCATCTGCAGACCCACGGCAAGGACTTCCATTCCCGCCGCGGCCTGCTGGTCATGGTCGGGCAGCGCCGCCGCCTGCTCGACTATTTGAAGAAGAAGAACGCGCCGCGCTACCAGGACATCCTCAACCGCCTGGGACTGCGCCGCTAAGAGATCGTGGACCCGCTCTCGAGCGATCGAGGGCGGGTTCGCGTTTGACCGATCCGCGACGCCTGAACGACCGGAGCGCAAGCGGATCGATGAGGACAGCCGGGCCGACGCAAGCAACGTGGCCCCTGATGTGATTCCCCCGCATAAGAAACCAGGTTTCGCGGCGGAATCCCTGAAGCAAGACATACACGTTGCTTTCGCGGGTCCGGCAGCATCCGGTCGCAATGACTATGGATTCCGAGAAGGACCAGGAATGTTCAAGATCTATCGCAAGGAACTGATGTGGGGCGGGCGGAAGCTCACCCTGGAGACCGGCCGCATCGCGCGCCAGGCCGATGGCGCCGTGCTGGCGACCTACGGCGACACCATGGTGCTGTGCACCGCCGTCGGCGCCAAGGCGCCGAAGCCGGGAATCGACTTCTTCCCGCTCACCGTGAACTACCAGGAGAAGACCTTCGCCGCGGGCAAGATCCCCGGCGGCTTCTTCAAGCGCGAAGGCCGCCCGACGGAGAAGGAGGTGCTGACCTCCCGCCTCATCGACCGGCCGATCCGCCCGCTGTTCCACCCCGCCTACCGGCACGAGACCCAGGTCATCTGCACCGTGCTGAGCCATGACCTGGAGAATGATCCGGACATCGTGGCGATGGTCGGCGCCTCCGCCGCCCTCACCATCAGCGGCATCCCCTTCATGGGCCCGATCGGCGCCGCGCGCGTCGGCTACATCAACGGCGCTTACGTGCTGAACCCGAAGCAGGAGCAGCTGGCCGAATCGCAGCTCGACCTCGTCGTCGCCGGCACCTCGGAAGGCGTGCTGATGGTCGAATCCGAGGCCAAGGAGCTGTCGGAAGAGATCATGCTGGGCGCCGTCGAATTCGGCGCGGTCGAATACCACCACGTCATCAACGCCATCATCGATCTTGCCGAGCAATGCGCCAAGGAGCCCTGGGCGCTGGCCGAGGAGAGCCCGGAGAAGAAGGCGGTGTGGACGGCGCTGCAGGCGCAGTTCAGCGACGAGCTGCGCCAGGCTTATGCCGAGCAGTCGAAGCAGGCCCGCACCGACAAGATCGACGCGGTCAAGAAGAAGGCCAAGGAAGTCATCGGCGGCGACGACGCGGCCAAGACCGACCTGGTCGGCAAGCTGTTCAAGGACCTCGAGCGCGACATCGTGCGCGGCGACGTGGTGAAGAGCGGCAAGCGCATCGACGGCCGCGACGGCAAGACCGTGCGCCAGATCGTGGCCGAGGTCGGCATCCTGCCGCGCGCCCACGGCTCGGCCCTGTTCACCCGCGGCGAGACGCAGGGCCTGGTGGTCGCAACGCTCGGTACCGGCCAGGACGAGCAGATCATCGACGCGCTCGAGGGCGAGTACCGCGAGAGCTTCATGCTGCACTACAACTTCCCGCCGTACTCCACCGGCGAGGCGGGCCGCATGGGTTCGCCCGGCCGGCGCGAGATCGGCCACGGCAAGCTGGCCTGGCGCGCCATCCGCCCGATGCTGCCGGCCAAGGAGGACTTCCCCTACACCATCCGCATCGTCTCGGAGATCACCGAGTCGAACGGCTCGTCCTCGATGGCGACGGTGTGCGGCTCCAGCTTGAGCCTGATGGATGCGGGCGTGCCGCTGAAGCGCCCGGTGGCGGGCATCGCCATGGGCCTGATCAAGGAGCCCTCGGGCTTCGCGGTCCTCTCCGACATCCTCGGCGACGAGGACCATCTCGGCGACATGGATTTCAAGGTGGCCGGCACCGAGCAGGGCATCACCGCCCTGCAGATGGACATCAAGATCACCTCGATCACCCATGAGATCATGCGCATCGCGCTCGACCAGGCCAAGGGCGGCCGCCTGCACATCCTGGGCGAGATGGCCAAGGCGCTGACCGGTGCCCGCGAGGCGGTTAGCCAGAACGCGCCGCGCATCACCGTCATCACCATCCCGAAGGACAAGATCCGCGAAGTGATCGGCTCCGGCGGCAAGGTCATCCGCGAGATCTGCGAGGTGACCGGCGCCAAGATCGACATCGAGGACGACGGCACGATCAAGGTCGCCGCCGTCGACGCCAAGGCCGGCCAGGCCGCCATCGACTGGATCCGCGGCATCGTCGCGGAGCCGGAAGTGGGCGTGGTCTATGACGGCAAGGTCGTGAAGGTGATGGATTTCGGCGCCTTCGTGAACTTCCTCGGGAGCCGCGACGGCCTCGTCCACATCAGCGAGCTCGCTCCGCAGCGGGTGAAGCAGGTTTCCGATGTGGTCAATGTCGGCGATCTGGTGAAGGTCAAGGTCATCGGCATGGACGATCGCGGCAAGGTGAAGCTGTCGATGAAGGCCGTCGACCAGAAGACCGGCGAAGAGATCGCCCACAAGCCGCGCGAGCACAGCGAGCAGGCGGGGGCGTAAGGGCGCAATAGCGTTCAAGGTGTCGATGGGCGCGCAGGCTCTCAATCTCGTCATGGCAAGGCTTGGCCCTTCTTGGATCAAACTGGCCATCCACGAGTTTGCGAGCAGCGCGCTCATTTCTTTGCCGAAAGAGACAGTGTCCTAGAAACTCGTGGATGCCAGGGCTGAACCCTGGCATGACGGGTTTTGGCTGGTTGGATCAGGCGATCATGTCCAAACCCTCTCTCCCCAAGGTCATCGGCCATCGCGGGGCTGCCAAGGCGGCGCCGGAGAATACGCTCGCCTCTATGCGCGAGGCGAAGCGGCAGGGCGCCGCCTGGGTCGAGATCGACGCCAAGCTCACCGCCGACAACAAGGTGATCCTGCTGCACGACGATCTTCTCGGCCGCACCACCAGCGGCAAAGGTGCGGCGGCGCAGGCGCGCTACGACGCGATCAAGGCGCTCGATGCCGGCGCCTGGTTCGCCCCGGCCTTCGCCGGGGAGACGGTGCCAAGCCTGGAAGAGTTGGTGGCCGAGGTGCTGTCGCTCGGCCTCGGCCTCAATGTCGAGATCAAGCCCTGCCCGGGGCGCGAGCATGTCACCGCCGAACTCGTCCTGCGCGAGCTGCAGCGGCTCTGGCCCTCGCATGCGCCAAAGCCGCTGATCTCCTCCTTCGCCTATGATGCGCTGAAGGTGGCGCACCAGCTGGCGCCGGAATTCCCCCGCGCGGTCCTCATCGAGGACAGGCCGGAGACCTGGAAAGCGATGTGCGAGGGGGTCGAGGCCGTGGCCTTGAATCCCTGGCACAAGACCCTGACGCCGGAATGGACTAAGGCCATCAAGCAGGCCGGCTACCTGATCGCCACCTATACCGTGAACGAACCGGCCCGGGCGCGCGAACTGTTCAAATGGGGCGTCGATGCGGTGTTCTCCGACGTGCCGGGGCTGCTGCTGAAAGAGGCGGTGTGACGACGTAGCACCAGAATACTTCCTCCTCCCCCCTTGTGGGGGAGGACGCTGAGCCTTGGCGAGCGGCAGCGAGCCTAGGCGAAGCTAGGTGGGGGTGGCGCGCCTTAAGGGCGCGCATCGCCGGAGGCGATAAGAGGCGAAATTTCCCTCCGGAAAGACCCGGCGCTGCAACACCCCCCTTCCCCACCTTCCCCCGCAAGGGGGGAAGGGGCTCACCGAGTAGAAGGAAGGGAGCGGAGCGAAGCTACGTGGAAGAGGTAGCGAGCCGGCCGACCGCAGGGGGTGAAGTGCGGCCGCGACCGGGCTATATTGTGGAGAAGGCCATGGCGGCCAATCTGGGAGAATTCGGTTGAAAGCGTTGAACGCGATTCTGATGTCCGGCCGCGAGGTGCTGCCGCTGGTCGAGGGCGGCAAGGGCATCTCGGTGTCCAACGGCGAGAGCTCCGGCGCCTGGGCGCTGGCCGGCGGCGTCGGTACCTTTTCCGGCGTCAACGCCGATTCCTATGACGAGCAGGGCCGGCCGATCCCGCAGATCTATCACGGCAAGACCCGGCGCGAGCGGCACGAGGAATTGCTCGCCTATTCGATCAAGGGCGGCATCGCCCAGGCCAAGATCGCGTGGGAGGCCGCGGGCGGCCAGGGCCGCATCCACATGAACGTGCTGTGGGAGATGGGCGGCGCGGAACGCGTGCTGCATGGCGTGCTCGAAGGGGCCAAGGGCCTGATCCACGGCGTCACCTGCGGGGCCGGCATGCCCTACCGCATCGCCGAGATCTGCGCCTCCTACGGCGTGCATTACTACCCGATCGTCTCCTCCGCCCGCGCCTTCCGCGCCTTGTGGAAGCGCGCCTATCACCGGTTCCAGGACTGGCTCGGCGCCGTGGTCTATGAGGACCCGTGGCTGGCCGGTGGCCATAACGGCCTCAGCAATGTCGAGGACCCGACCAAGCCCGGCGACCCGTACCCGCGCGTGCGCGAGCTCAGGCAGGTGATGCGCGACGAATGCGGCCTCACCAACACGCCGGTCGTCATGGCCGGCGGCGTGTGGTGGCTCAGCGAGTGGGAGCATTGGCTGGACAATCCGGAGATCGGCCCGGTCGCCTTCCAGTTCGGGACGCGGCCGCTGATGACGCAGGAAAGCCCGATCTCGGACGCGTGGAAGCGGCGCCTGCTGACCCTGAAGCAGGGCGACGTGTACCTGAACCGCTTCTCGCCCACCGGCTTCTATTCTTCCGCCGTCTCCAACCCCTTCCTCGATGAATTGAAGGGCCGCGCCGAGCGCCAGGTGGCCTACAGCCAGCACAAGGTGGGCGAGCATGAATGGCCCTTCCCGGTCGGCGCCCGCGGCCGCCTCGTGTTCCTGACCGCCGCCGACAAATTGCGCGCCGAGGAATGGGTGAAACAGGGCTTCACCGAGGCGATGCGCACGCCGGAGTCGACCCTCATCTTCGTCACGCCGGACAAGGCGAACGAGATCCTGACCGACCAGATCAACTGCATGGGCTGCCTCTCCGCCTGCAGCTTCTCCAACTGGTCGCAGAACGAGCAGGGCACCACCGGCAAGAAGGCCGACCCGCGCAGCTTCTGCATCCAGAAGACGCTGCAGGAGATCAGCCACTCCGACCGCATCGACGACCAGCTCATGTTCGCCGGCCACAACGCCTACCGCTTCGCCAGCGACCCGTTCTACGCGAACGGCTTCGTGCCGACGGTGAAGCAGTTGGTGGAGAGGTTGATGACGGGGTACTGAGCCGTCGCGCAGGGCCGAGCGGCGCCCGCGCGCCAACACGCGTATGTCCTGAACGCCCGGCCGCGCGGGAGGCGCGGCGCCGCAGAAGGGGGTGTGCCGTGCCGCGTCTCGACGTCAACGTTCCCGTTCAATCCGATCAGCCGACCGTCACGGTCGAGGTCGATGCCGCCAACCCGCTGCCGCCCGGCCGCCACCGCTACCAGCTCGCGGTGACCGACGATTCCGGCAACACCTCTGCGCCGGACACGATCGTCGTCATCGTCGCCGACCGCGAGCGCCCGACCGCCGTGCTCGAGGGCCCGGCCGTCGCCGATTTCGGCAAGGGCTTCGTCCTCTCCGGCCAGCGCTCCTTCGACATCGGCGGCCGCATCGTGAGCTATACGTTCACCTATCTGGGGCCGAGCTGAGCGGGGCATTGTAGGCGGGCGCGCGGGCGCAACTCAGATGGCGATCCTCATCCCCGGCCGCCCGTACACGCAGGCGCAGCCGCGTCTCATGGTGGAGAACAGGTTGAAGCCCGGTCTCCATCGCTTCCGGCTCACCGTGACAGATGAAAGCGGGAACGAAAGCGCGCCGGATGAGATCGTGATGCGGGTGCGGGCGAAGGTGGCGCGGAGGGAGAAAGGTAGGGGACGGTGACTTCGTTCCAACTTGTTTCGATATGAGCGAGATCCCTGAATTGACTTCTTCTACCCTCTACGGCGCTCCCTATTCCGTCTACGTCCGCGCCGCGCGGCTGGCGCTGGCGGAGAAGGGCGTCGCCTACGAGCTCGTCCCGGTCGACATCTTCGCCGCCGGGGTGCCGGGCTGGTATCGCGCGCTGCATCCCTTTGGGCGCATTCCCGCGTTCGAACATGACGGGTTCCGGCTCTACGAGACCGGCGCCATCCTGCGCTATGTCGATGAGGCGTTCGACGGGCCGGCCTTGATGCCGCCGCTTTCCGATCCGCGCGGCCGGGCGCGGGTGAACCAGGTCATCGGGATCTGCGATGCCTATCTCTACCGGCCGCTGATCTGGGACCTCTATGTCGAGCGCTGCGATGCGCCGGACGAGGGGCGCGCTTCGGACGAGGCGAAAATCGCGGCGGCTCTCCCGCGCGTCGCCACCTGTTTCGCGGCCCTGGCGGAGCTGGCGCGCGAGGAAGGACCGGATCTGCTGGGCGCGCAGCTCACCCTCGCAGATTTACATCTCGCGCCGATGATCTCGCTCGGGCTGCGCGCGGCGGAGGTGCCGCCACTGCTCCGCGCGCAGCCGAAGCTGGCGCGCTGGTGGAGCGCGATGCGCGCGCGGCCGAGCCTCGCGGCGACGGCGACGCGCGCGGAGATCTGAGGGGCGGAGGTGGCGGCGGGAGGAGGGCGGGCGCTGGTCGGCGGCGTCGGCTTCGGCGACCGCCCCCAGCATTCCTGCCGCCAGCGCTCCTGCCGCCTATTTCACCGTGATCACCGTCCACATGCCGTCGGCATAGTGGTTGGCGATGTTGCAGGCGAGCGCATACTTGCCTGGCTTCAGCCTGAGCGTGAGCGCGCCGCTCTTGCCGGGATCGAGCTCCTCCACCTCGCCCAGCGAGCCGGCGGCGTCCTCGTCGAAGCGCGCGTCGCTCGCGCTGTAGGGCAGGCCCTTGCCGTCGGCCGGATAGGGCACCACCAGCATCTCATGCACCTGGTCCTTCGAGGTGTTGGTGACCTCGAACGTCACCTCGCCCGCCGGAACGGTGTCGGTGGAAAGCTTCATGCCCATACCCCCGTCCATTGAGCCGCCCTCCATCATGCCACCCTGCATCATCGGGTCGTGGGCCATGCCGATGCCGCGATCCATCGTCATCTCGGCCTCGGCGCCCTTGTCCCACATGGTGACCTTGATCACCGCGCCCTGATCGGCGAAGGCCGGCGCCGCAAGGGGCGGCAGGGCGAAACCGCAAAGCAACGCGCAGGCCGCGGCAACGCGCGGGGCGCTCGAACGAACTCGCTTCATGTTGTCCTCATCGGGAATACGCATCGCGCGGCGCGCCGGACGCGCCGTGGCTCCGCGACAACGGGGCAGGCAAAGGCTAGACCCGCAAGCATGACGCGGAACTGATACCGGCAGGGTAACAATGGCAGCGCTGCTGACCCGCACCCGCGCAAGGCTGCGCGTGGCGGCCGGCCTCATCCGTAGAACACGTTCTGTGTCCGGCGCCGGGCCGCGGCTGCGGCCCAACCGGCGGCGCCGCGGAAGGGCAGGCGCCGAAGCAGATGGACCCGATCCAGCCTGGAAAGGACTCGCGCTCGGCCGGCATGCTGGATTCTCCCGCTGCTATTTCGCGCCTCGCCCGGCCCTTCAACCTGGCCCATCACGCCGCGTATCGCGCCACCTTCGCCTCGTCCCACTCCATCCCCAGGCCGGGACCGCGCGCGGCGACGGCGCCGTCGACCACCTGGTTCGGCGCCTGCAGGATGGCGCCGGCGGCGTCCAGGTATTCGAGCCAGAGCGCGCCCGGCGTCACCGGGAGCACATGCGCGCTCGCCTCGATGAAGATGTGGCTGGAAACCGGCAGGCTCGCCGCCTCGGCCAGCGCCGCCGCCTTCAGCCAGCCGCTGACGCCGCCGATCTTCATGATGTCCGGCATCGCATGGTCGCAGGCCTGCGCGGCGATCGCCCTGGCCATGTCGGCGGCGAACCACCAGTTCTCGCCGGTCTGCACCGGAGCGAGCCGGCGCGCCCGCACCGCGGCATGGCCGACGAGGTCCTCCGCCGGCACCGGCTCCTCCACCCAGGCCAAGTCGTAGGGCAGCAGCGCCTGCAGGCGGCGGATCGCCTCCGGCGCGCTGAGCGACTGGTTGTAATCCACCATCAACGCGACGTCGGGGCCGAGGATGCCGCGCACCTCGCGCACGACGCGCAAATCGTCGGCCAGGCCGCCGCCGCCGAGCTTGATCTTCACGGCCCGGAAGCCCTGGCGCAGCGATTGCTCGAGGCGCGGCGCATCCGCCTTCAGGTCAATCAGGCCGAAACTGTCATAGGCCGGGACGGGCCGCGCGCTGCCGCCCAGCAGTGCCACCACCGGGCGGTCGAGCGCCCGGCCGAGGGCATCCCACAGCGCCATGTCGATGCCGGACAAGGCCATGCCGAGCAGACCCTGGCGCCCCAGCAGCCGGAACGCGCTTTCGCAATCCGCTGCGCGATCCTGCGGCGCCACCGGCTTGCCGCCGAGCAGCGGCGCCAGATCCTCGACCAGGCATTTCAGCGCCCGCAGCATCAGGCGCGTATAGGCGAAGAGATAGGCGCGGCCGGTGACGCCTTCCTCGGTCGCGACGTCGATCAGCAGCAAGGGTGCGGCCGGGATCTCGCCCGAGGCGGTGCGCAGCGGCCGGGCGAGCGGGGCGATCACGGCGCGGGCGTCGAGCGACCGGATGGTGAGCTGCCCGGATGCCGCGGGAATCCCGGCGGCACGCGAGGCGGCGAAGCCGGAGGACATGGCAACCTCCATTGCAGACGGGATGCGCCATGCTAGGCCGCGCGCGGGACGTGCGATATACACTCCTGAGTATACATCAGCGCCAACCGCGGAGCCTGGCGCCCGCGTTGCTCGGGCGGGATGACGACCGGAGGAGGAGAGCACGATGCCCCGCAACCCCGCCGCGACGCGCGCGCGCATCTTCGAAGCGGCCTATGCCCTGTTCTACCGCCGGGGGTTCCAGCGCACGAGCCTGGACGAGATCGCGGCCAAGGCCGGCGTCACCAAGCGCACGCTCTACTACCATGTAAGCAGCAAGGACGCGCTGGCCGGCGCGATGCTGGCGCACCAGCACGATTTCGTGCTGGGCCAGATGGCGCAGTGGCTCGGCGCCGCGCCGGCGCGCGGCGGCCGGCGCGCGGCGCGCGCGATGCTCGACAAGCTGTTCGACGCGACCGCGCGCTGGGCGGAGACGATGTCGCGGCGCAAGCACTGGTCCGGCTCCGGCTTCACCCGCATGGCGCTGGAACTGGCCGACTTGCCCGGCCATCCCGCGCGCATCGCCACCCGCCGCCACAAGGCCGCGGTGCAGGCGGAGCTGGCGCGCCGCCTCGCCGCCTGCGGCGTCGTCGATGCGGCCGAGATCGCCGCCCAGGCGCAGATGCTGCTCGAAGGCGCGATGGTGCTCATCCTGGTCCACGGCGACGCCCGCTATGCGCGGCTCGCCGGCGCCGCGGCACGGAAACTGATCTAGGCCGGCTGCGCCTTCAGCAGCGCCTCGGTGTCCGGCGTGTCGATCTGCGTCTTGTCGAGGAAGCGGTGGGCGTAGTCGCGCCACACCCCAGCGGTGACGAAGAGGTCGAGGAGGTCAGGGTCTAGGTGGTGCTCGCGCTTCATGGCGGCGAGGATATTGAAGCTCTCGCTCAAGGCCTTGGCGCGCTTGTAGGGGCGGTCGGCGGCGGTCAGGGCCTCGAAGACGTCGGCGATCAGAATCCACACGCCGGCGGCAGAGGCTAGTAGAAGACGCTCTTCGCTCGGTGCCGGAGCGTCGACTTGTAGCGCGCCGACTGGCCTCGGTTCCACAGCAGGTAGTCCAGGTCGACGGCGGTGACCTGGCGGCGGCCAGCTTCCTGCAGCAACGCCTTCAAGCGCTCGACGGCGTGAAGGGCGACGGCGCGGATCTCGACCTCCTCGGCGCTGCCGGCCTGCAGCGGCGTGCCGGAATCGATCTTGGCGGCGAGCACCGGCGCATAGCGCAGCACGCCGTCGACGCGCAGCACATGCGGTACCAGGTTGTCGGCGAAGATGGTGAGATCCGCAAGGTCGTCGAAGCGGCCCCAGCCCTGACGGTCGAAGGCGAGCGCCAGATCGGCGGCGGTGATCTGCGCGCGCTTCAGCAGCGGCACCGCGCAGTCGTGCCAGATGGCGACGTCATCGAAAGAGGACATCAGGCGCAGAATGGCGACAAGCCGCGCCGCGCTGTGGCCAGCGCTTTCAACCAGCTCGGCGTAGTCGCCGCCGAAGCGCGCCAGTAGCAGGGCGCCGAGGTCGTTGAGCGCCCGGGCGAACAGCGCCATCAGCGCCATCCCCTCGGTATTGCCCGCGTCCTGGCCGAAAATGCGGGCGCAATCGGCCGCGTTCAGCGCGACCAAGCGCCGTGCGTCGGGGGCGCCGGCGGCGCTGAACCAGTCGTTCAGGCCCGCGGCGATGCTGAAATAGCCGCTCATATTGGGCCGCTTCTTCAGGTGGGGAAAATAGCCGGAGCCGAAATTGATCGAGTCGAGGACGAGGATGAAAGCCAGCGTGTCCTTGCCGCGACCGAGGTAGTGCGTCGCCGGGTCGAGACCGGCCTGGCCGATCTCCTCCAGCGGGAAATCGCGGGCAAATACCGCGAGGCGCGCCGCGTCTATGCGCACCAGCTCGGCACCTTCAGACACCGCGCGACAGGCGGCGCGGACCTCGTCGAAAATGGTCATAGCGCCCTATAGCGCAAGCGCCGGCCGCAGTCATCCCGCGCCGGCCGCAACGCCGTTCGGCCGCGCCTCCGCTGTTGAGGCAGCAGCGTCCCGGGCTTATGCTCCTGGCAGTTCGACGGGAGTGCGGGCGGATGGTGGAGATCGTCTATTACGCGGCCGCGAGCCTGGACGGCTATATCGCCACCCGGGACGGCGGCATCGATTGGCTGCCGCCGATCCAACCGGAAGGGCTTGATTACGGCTACGGGGATTTCTACGCCTCGGTCGACGCGCTGCTCATGGGCAGCCGCACCTACGAGCAGATCCAGCGCCAGGCCGAATGGCCTTACAAAGGCAAGCCGACCTGGGTCTTCACCCGGCGCCCGCTCGACCTGCCGGAAGAGGCCTCGCCCGGCGAGGCGCGCGTCACCTTCACCGCCGAACGGCCGGAGACGATCGTCGACACCCTGGCGCTGAACCGGGTGAAGCGCGCCTGGATCGTCGGCGGCGGCAAGCTCGCCTCCTCGTTCCGCGAGCGCGGGCTGATCCATTCCTACGGCATCGGCCTCGTGCCGGCGATCCTCGGCGGCGGCATCCCGCTGCTCGCCCCCCATGGCGAGCTCGAAAAGCTGATTCTGACCGGCTGCCAGAGCTATCCCGACGGCGTCACGGTGCTGTGGTACCGCAAGGCGGAGAGCTGACTCCCTCCCCCGCGTTCCGCGGGAGGGGACGAAGGCGATGGGCTCTTTCTACTTCCCCAGCAACGCCTTCACCTGCGGATCGAGCGAGGCGAGGAACGCTTCCACCGCGTCGGTATAGGCGCCGGGCTCGCCCAGTGTGTAGTTGATCTCGCCGTGGCGCAGTTTTTCGGCGAGCACCTCGGCGCGCAGGCCGAGGCTCTGCGCGCGATCGGCGTAGGCGCGGTTCTCCGGGCAGGAATCGCGGATCATGTCGGAGCACACACCGAGCCACGGAGCGCCGCCGGCTTTCAACTGGTGCTGCGGCGAGACGGCCTTCCAGAACGCGGAATCGGCGCCGAAGGCGTCATCGTAGAGCTCGTTGTGGCGGCGGGTCATGATTTCCGGCACGTCGAGGGCGCCGCTGTCGAGCGAGACAACTCCGATCCAGGGCTTCGCGCCCTGCCGCGTCGCGCGCACCGGATCGGCGTTGAGCAGAGTCACCAGATGCGCGCCGGCGCTGTGGCCCATCAGCACGAAGCGCGCGGGATCGAGGCCCCAGCCGGCGGCCTCGGCCTGCGCCTTGGCGAGCGCGCGGGCGACGTTGTCGGCCTGGACCACCGGGTCGGCCTCCGGCACCATCGGGTAGTTGACGGAGATGAAGGCGATGCCTTTGGGCAGCCAGCGCGCCACCTTGTTGTCGACCACGCGGTCCATCGCCTTGTCGCCGCGCTTCCAGCCGCCGCCATGCACCATCAGGATCGCCGGCGCATCCTTCGTCGCTGCGGCGGGCAGATACACATCCATCCGCTGATCGTCGTCGGCGCCATAGGCGAAATCGCGCAGCACCCGCGCCTCCACGCCGGCGACCTTTACCGCCTGCTGCGCCGGGGCCGGCGTGGCAAGGGGGAGCGCGCAGCAGGCGGCGAGGAAGCCGAAGGCGACGCGGGAGCGGACCTTGCGGAAGAGCATGGAGACCTCGACGAAAATGGGGCGGGGCTGCAACGCGCGGGGCGCCGCAACCCTGCGCTCAGGATAGAGCCGCCTGCACGCGCCGGCGCAAGTCGGGCAGCACGTCAGCCTCGAACCACGGGTGCTGGCGCATCCAGAAGGTGCTGCGCCAGCTCGGATGCGGCAGCGGCAGGAAGTCCGGCAGGACGTCGCGGTAGTTGCGCACCGCGTCGGTCAGCGTGCCGGCCTTCGCGCCGAGATAGTGCCGCTGCGCATGCGAGCCGACCAGCAGGGTCAGCCGCACGCGCGTCAGCGCTGCCAGCGCGCGGGCGTGCCAGAGCGGCGCGCATTCCGGCCGCGGCGGCAAATCGGCGCTCGGCCCCTTGCCGGGATAGCAGAAGCCCATCGGCACCATGGCGACCCGGGCGGGGTCATAGAAGGTGGCGCGATCGAGCCCGGTCCAATCGCGCAGGCGGTCGCCGCTGCGGTCGTCCCAGGCGATGCCGCTGGCATGGACCCGGGACCCCGGCGCCTGGCCGATGATCAGCAGCCGCGCTTCGGGCGCCAGCTGCACCACCGGCCGCGGGTCGTGCGGCAGATGGCGGGCGCAGGCCCGGCAGGCGGCGATCTCCGCCAGCAGGCCGGCGCAGGTCTCTGGCGCGGTGGATGCGCGGCGCGCGGCCCGCGGTTTCATCTGTGTCTCTCCGGCCGGATGTTGCGCCGCGGCCATCGATCTCCGCGCCCGGGGGTCTCCCCATCCGGGCGGGCGATTCCTGGCTGCGAGCGCCGGTTTCCAGGTATATCTGGATCGCCCTATGATTGCCGCAATCCTTCGCCGAGATCAGATCATGCGCCTCGCCCGTCTCCGCCGTCTGTTGCTGCTGATGCCCCTGGTCCTGGCGCCGGTCCTCGGCCGGGACGCCGCGGCGCAGGACTCCCAGCCGGAAGGCTGGAGCACCGACGCGTTCCTCTGCCGCGACCTGAAGCTGGAGCCGCCGCTCCGGATCGAGGCCTGCGCCCGCGCGCTCGACGCGCCGAGCCTCTCGGCCAAGGTGCGCGTCGGCCTGCTGTCGCAGCGCGCCATGGCGCTGGACGAGCTCGGCGATTACGGCAAGGCGATCCAGGATTACGATTCGGCAATCGTGCTGACGCCCAGCGATCCCTATCTCTTTCTCAACCGCGGCGTCGCCAAGGTGCGCGGCGGCAAGCCGGCGGAGGCGCTGGCCGATTACGACGAGGCGATCCGCCTGAAGCCGGATTGGCACCTGCCCTATTTCGACCGCGCGGTGGCGCTCAGCGATCTCGGCCGCCGGGCCGAGGCGCTGGCGGATTACCAGCGCGCGCTGGACCGCAACCCCGACGATGCCTGGATTTTCGTCGGCCAGGGCGACGTGCTGGCCGCTTCCGGCGACCAGGCCGGCGCCATCGCCGCCTATGACCAGGCGCTGAAGCTGCGCCCCGATCTCGACAAGGCGCGGATGCGGCGGGCCAAGGCGCTGCTGCGTCTGGACCGCCCGCAGGAGGCGGTGGCCGAGATGGACCGCGCGCTCGAGGATGCGACCGGCAACGCCGAATGGTGGCGCCTACGGGCCGAGGCCAAGTTCGCGCTCGCCGATTTCGCCGGGGCGATTGCCGATTTGCAGCACGCCGTGGAGCACGCGGCGGAGAACGCGCGCGGTCCGCGCGCGGCGATCCTGCGCGATCTGGCCCTGGCGCAATTGGCCGCCGGCGACACCGCCGCCGCCGATACGAGCGCGCAGCAAGCGCTGGCGCTGGCGGAGAAGGACACCGCGAACCTGGTCCTGGCGGCGCAGACGGCGCTGGCCGCCGGCGCGATCGACCAGGCGGCGGAGCTTGCGCGCCGCGCCGTCGCGCTGCAGCCAGGCGACGCCCGAGCCCAGGCGATGCTGGCGCTGAGCCTGGCGCCGGGAGACGAAGCGGAGCGCGCGGCCCAGGCGACGGCGGATTTCGCGCCGGAGGATCCCGAACTGCTGGCCCTGGCGCGGCATCTCGGCGGCCGCAGCGACCACGTCGCGCCGCGGCCGAGCCAGGCGACGCCGGCCAAGAAAATGCTGGCCGCCTGCATCACCAGCCTCGCCACCGCCAATGCCGCGGCGGCACGGGAGTCCGGCGCGACGTGGTCGCTCTGCTGGCTGGCCGCGGGCATAAAACCATAAGTATCTTATGGTCTTTGGCCGGTCGCGGGATCGTTACATTGGACTTTGAATAACTCTAATTTGTACCTTCAAATCCCGGGTCCGTTTGCTAAAATCGGAACCATGAGCAAGACCAGCCATGCCAACGCCCAGGCCGGTGCCGCGCTGCAGGCGCGGCCCTTTGCGCCGATTGTGCAGCGCCTGCGCCAGGCCGGGCTGCGCCCGACCCGCCAGCGCCTCTGCCTCGCGCGCCTGCTGTTCGAGCCGGGCGACCGCCATGTGACGGCGGAGCAGCTGCATTCGGAGGCCAATGCGGCGCGGGTCGAAGTCTCGCTCGCCACCATCTACAACACGCTGCACCAGTTCACCGAAGCAGGCCTGCTGCGCGAGGTGGTGATCGAGCCGGGCCGCTCCTATTTCGACACCAACGTCACCAACCACCATCATTTCTTCCTCGAGGAAGACGGCGCGCTGATGGACATCCCGGGCGAGCATATCGCCCTCGCCCAGTTGCCCGAGCCGCCGGCCGGGCTGAAGGTCAGCCGCGTCGACGTCGTGGTCCGCGTCACGCGCGGGAAATAGCCTGACCTCCACAGCCGATAGCGACAAATAGCCGCGCGTTATCAGACGATCAGAAGAAAGTTTGTAATTATTCTAAAGTTCTTGACGGGCCGCGTTTCGCGGCCCATAGTTTTTGCGACGGCGGCCGCTCCGCCGCCTCGAGTCCCGTTTCCCAAAGTCGCGCGCCGGCCTTGCCAGTGTCCGGTCGCCGCGGCGGACGGGGCTCCTCAGTATCGGCATCTGCATCAGGGAGAATGTCATGGCCAATCTGAAGAACTCCAAGACCCAGGAAAACCTGAAGGCCGCGTTCGCCGGCGAAAGCCAGGCCAACCGCCGCTATCTCTATTTCGCCCAGAAGGCCGACGTCGAAGGCTACAACGACGTCTCCGCCGTGTTCCGCTCGACCGCGGAAGGCGAGACCGGCCACGCCCACGGCCATCTGGAGTTTCTCGAAGTCGTCGGCGACCCGGCCACCGGCCTGCCGATCGGCTCGACCTCCAACAACCTCAAGGCGGCGATCGCGGGCGAGACCCACGAATACACCGACATGTATCCGGGCATGGCCCGCACCGCCCGCGAGGAAGGCTTCGACGAGATCGCCGACTGGTTCGAGACCCTGGCGAAGGCCGAGAAGTCCCACGCCGGCCGCTTCCAAAAGGCCCTCGACACGCTGGGCTGAGGCCTGCCTGTCGGCTGAAGATCGGGCGGCGTCTTCGGGCGCCGCCCGCCTTTCCCGTTTCCGATCTCGCAGCTAGGGAATCGACCGATGCGCGAAGGCAGTTTGGAAGCGCCGATCCGGCACACGCTCGATTGGCAGAACCCCGATTTCTACGACATGGACAAGATCCATGCCGAGATGCACCGCGTCTTCGACGCCTGCCACGGCTGCCGCCGCTGCTTCAACCTGTGCGATTCCTTTCCGCGGCTGTTCGATTTGGTCGACAATTCGCCGACCGGCGAGATGGATGGCGTGAAGGTCGAGGACTACAAGCAGGTGGTCGACGCCTGCACCCTCTGCGACCTCTGCTTCATGACCAAGTGCCCCTATGTGCCGCCGCATGAATGGGCGCTCGACTTCCCGCATCTGATGCTGCGCTATCGCGCCGCCGAGCTGAAACAGGGCAAGGCGGACAAGGTCTACGGCCAGCTGACCGAGACCGACCGCAACGGCAAGGCGGCCGGGCTGATGGCGCCGGTGGTGAACTGGGCGAACGAGACGAAGCCGGTGCGGGCGCTGATGCAGGCGACCGCGCATATCGACGCCGAGGCCAAGCTGCCCAAGTTCTGCGGCCGCACCCTGGTCATGCGCGCGGCGGAGGAGCCGCTCACGCTCAACGAGCGCGCGCCGGCCTACGGCAAGCGCAAGGGGGTGCTCTACGCCACCTGCTTCTCCAACTACAACAATCCGGAGATCGGTGTCGCCGCGCGCAAGGTGCTGGCGCATAACGGCGTGCAGACCGAAGTGGTCTATCCGCGCTGCTGCGGCATGCCGCAATTCGAGCGCGGCGACGTGGCGCGCGTGGCCGAGCATGCGCAGACGGTGAGCGAGGCGCTCCTCCCCTATATCGAGGACGGCTACGACGTCATCGCCCTGGTGCCGTCCTGCGCCCTCATGCTGAAATTCGAATGGCCGCTGATCCTCCCGGGCGACGCGAAGGTGAAGACGCTTTCCGAGGCGACCTATGACGTCTCCGAATACGTGGTGGAGATTGCCGGCAAGGAAGGCCTCGCCCCCGGCCTCAAGAAGCTCGAGGGCGGCGTCGCGCTGCACATCGCCTGTCACGCGCGGGCGCAGAACATGGGCCAGAAGGCGGCGGAGTTGTTGCGCCTGATTCCGGAACCCGATCTGCAGGTGATCGAGCGCTGCTCCGGCCATGGCGGCGCCTGGGGCGTGATGCAGGGCAATTTCGACATCGCGCTCAAGGTCGGCAAGCCGGTCGCCCGCCAGGCGCTGCAATCCGGCAAGGCGCATGTCGCCTCGGAATGCCCGCTGGCCGGCGACCACATCGTCCAGGGCATGGAGCGCCTCGCCGACGGCGCGCCGCATCCGGCCGAGGCCGAGCATCCGATCCAGCTTTTCGCCAGGGCCTACGGGCTGATTTGAGTGAGCCTATGGCCTGGTCTGATCTTCAGGTGACAGAATGAGCTTCATCATGGGCAAGAAAGAGATCATCCCCGCCGACATCCTGCCGCTCGCCACCTACGCGACGCGGCGTTCTGCCATGCGCCAGGAGATCGTGCGCAAGAAGAAGAATCGCCGGATCGAGGTCGGCCCCTGCGCCACCTTCTATTTCGAATGCTACGAGACGATGCTGCAGCAGGTGCAGGAGATGCTGTTCATCGAGAAGGGCGGCGCGGCGCAGGTGGCCGACGAGCTCTCCGCCTACAACCCGCTCATTCCCAAGGGCGCCGAGCTGGTGGCCACCGTGATGTTCGAGATCGACGATCCCGTCCGCCGCGCCAATGTGCTGGCGCGTTTGGGCGGCGTCGAAGAAACCATGTTCATCAAGCTCGGCGACGACAAGGTCATGGGCGTGCCCGAGGCCGACCAGGAGCGCACCAACGAAGAGGGCAAGGCCTCGTCCGTGCAGTTCGTCCACTTCCCCTTCACCGCGGCGCAGATCGCCCGCTTCCGCAAAGGCGGCGAGACGGTCATCGTCGGCATGCAGCATGCCAACTACGCCCATATGGCGGTGATGCCCGAAGCCATGCGCGCGGAGCTGGCGCAGGATTTCGATTAGGCTCGGTTTCGGCTAGGCTCCATTGCGATCTCGCGGGAAGGTCCGGGTCCCCGCCTCCCCTTGCAGGAGATGCCGACGTGACGGTGCCAGCGACGATGCGAGGCGTACAGCTCGTCGGCCATGGCGGTCCGGAGAAGCTGGTCTGGAACGACGCGATTCATGTTCCCCGGCCCGGGCCCGGCGAGGCCCTGGTCAAGGTCCTCGCCGCCGGCGTGAACAACACGGACATCAACACGCGCATCGGCTGGTATTCCAAGCGGGTCAGCGAGAGCACCGAAGATGCCAGCCGCGCCGTTGACGTCGAGCAGGGCGGCTGGGCGGGTGCCATTCGGTTCCCCAGGATTCAAGGGGCGGACCTGTGCGGGGTGGTCGTCGCCCTTGGCGACGGCGTCGCCGACATCGCATGCGGGATGCGCGTGATCTGTCCGACCAACCAGCCCAACCCGACGCCGGAAGCGCCGACGAAGTTTCTCGCCTTGGGGTCCGAGCTCGACGGGGCCTTCGCACAATATTGCCTGGTGCCCGCCGTGCAGTTGCACGATGTCAGCGCCGCGCCTTTGAGCGACGTGGAACTCGGCGCCATCCCCTGTGCCTACGGAACCGCCTACAATCTTCTCAGCCGGTCCCGGGTCGGCCCGCGGGACCGGGTGCTGATCACGGGCGCGTCCGGCGGAGTCGGCCTCGCCCTGGTGCAACTGGCGGCGCTCAGCGGGGCGCATGTCATCGCCCAGGCGAGCGCCGCGAAGCGCGATGCGGTCCGCGCCGCCGGCGCCGCGGCGGTTCTCGACCGTCACCAACGACCGCACCCCAGATCGGTCACCGCTGCCATCGACGTCGTCGGCGGGAGCGACTGGCCGGCCGTCATCGACGCGCTCGTGCCGGGCGGGCGCTACGCCACATCGGGCGCAATCGCCGGGCCGATCGTGCAGGCGGACCTGCGGACCCTGTATCTCAACGACATCACGATCTACGGATGCACCTATACCCCGCACGAGGTGTTCCGCGAACTGGTCGCGCTGGTGAATCGCGGCCTGGTCAGGCCACGTGTGTCGAAAACCTATCCGCTATCGGACATCGTCGCCGCACAGGCCGAGTTTGCGGCGAAGATACATCCGGGGAAGCTGGTGCTGATTCCCCCGGGCGCCTGAGCCCGACGGTTGCCGCCGCGCGGGAAGTGCCCGCAGGTGAAGGCCGAAGAAGCCGTCCAGGAATCCCATGAACCATGCGTGCTGGCGCGCCTCGGCGGCGTCGAGGACACCATGTTCATCAAGCTCGGCGACGACAAGATCATGGGCGTGCCCGAGGCCGACCAGGAGCGCACCAACGAAGAGGGCAAGGCCTCCTCGTTGCAGTTCGTCCATTTCCCCTTCACCGCCGCGCAGATCGCCCGCTTCCGCACGGGCGGCGAGATGGTCATCGTCGGCATGGAGCATCCCAACTACGCCCATATGGCGGTGATGCCCGAAGCCATGCGCGCGGAGCTGGCGCAGGATTTCGACTGAGGCTGGGTCGCCCCCGGTCGAGCTTTATCCGCACTCTCGTTCGTCATCCCGGCCTTGCGCCGGGATCCACCGTGCAACCGCATGGGGCAAACCGAAGGAGCACCGCCGAATTTTGCACGTCGGTCCGTGCGTCGGCTCTGTGGATCCCGGCGCTCGCTTCGCTCGGCCGGGATGACGGCGGGAGGGGGCGGCACCGGCGGCGCGATGCCAGCGCCTCAATCCGCCTCGAACGCCTCGTCCGGATAGGCGCCCCAGAATTCGTCGCGGGTGAGCCAGCCTTTGTAACCCTGCGCCTCGAGCCGGCACCAATCGTCGCTGCGGCATTCCTCGATCCGGGCGACGACGCCGGGGTCGAGCCGGGCGATCGCGTCGCCGGAGCCGGGCTCGGCCAGCAGCGTGCGCTGGGTATCGATGATGAGCGCGGTGCGCTTGCCCGACAGCAGGTTCTGCTGCACCCAGCCGACCGTGCCGTCGCGGTCGCGGATGCGCCGCCAGGTGTCGAATTCCTGGATGATCTCCACCGGCAGGCCCTTGCGCTGGTAGACCCAGAGGATCGGGTAGTCCTTGCCCGGCCCGGCGCGCAGATTGGCTTCCCCGCTGTCCAGCGAGGCGAAGCGCGGCAGGGGCAGCTTGTCCTGGGCCAGGGCCTGGGTCGGCGCGGCCGGACCGATCGTCGCAACCCAGAACGCGGCCGCCAGGGCCGCGAACAGCCGGAGGGCAAAACCGGAGCTGAGAGTGGATCTGCTCGCCCTGCGGCGCATGTCGGGACACCCGGTGTGAAATCCTTGAAATGCCTGATAGTCCAGGCGTCGCCGCCGGGTCAAGGCGCGTCGCTGCGGCGCCCGCGAAAAACCCCGGGAGGGGCGAGATTCAAGCCCTCCGCAGCTTCCGGCCCCTTGCTGGACAGGTCCGGCGCATTCCTGGTAAGCCATCGGCAAAGCAGGCCCGGGACACGGGGCAACGGATCTCGACAGGGGATAAAGCCTCCATGCCAACCAGACCGCAGGTCATCGTCACCCGGAAGCTGCCGGACGCGATCGAGACCCGCATGGCGGAATTGTTCAATGTCCGTCTCAATCTCGACGACACGCCGATGACCCAGGCGCAGCTGGTCGAGGCGGTCAAGCAGGCCGACGTCCTGGTGCCGACGGTGACCGACCGGATCGATGCGTCCGTCCTATCCCAGGCCGGCGAAAGGCTGCGCCTCATCGCCTCCTTCGGTACCGGCGTCGACCATATCGACCTGGCGAGCGCCCGGCAGCGCGGCATCACCGTCACCAACACGCCGGGCGTCCTGACCGAGGACACCGCCGACATGACCATGGCCCTGATCCTCGCCGTCGCAAGGCGGGTGAGCGAGGGCGAGCGCCTGATGCGCGCCGGCAAGTGGCAGGGCTGGTCGCCCATGGGCATGCTCGGCCACCGCATCCACGGCAAGCGCCTCGGCATCGTCGGCATGGGCCGCATCGGCACCGCAGTGGCGCGGCGCGCGCGCGGCTTCGGCATCTCGGTGCATTATCACAACCGCCGCCGGGTCAACGCCCAGATCGAGCAGGCGCTGGAGGCGACCTATTGGGAGAGCCTCGACCAGATGCTCTCGCGCATGGACATCATCTCGATCAACTGCCCGCACACGCCGGCGACCTTCCATCTCTTGTCGGCGCGGCGGCTCAAATTGCTGCCGCCCAAGGCCTATATCGTCAACACCGCGCGCGGCGAGGTGATCGACGAGAACGCGCTGACCCGCATGCTGGAGAAGAAGGAGATCGCCGGCGCCGGTCTCGACGTCTTTGAGCACGAGCCGGCGGTCAACCCGAAGCTGCTGCGCCTCGACAACGTGGTGCTGCTGCCGCATATGGGCTCGGCCACCATCGAGGGCCGCATCGACATGGGCGAGAAGGTCATCATCAACATCAAGACCTTCGCCGACGGCCACAAGCCGCCCGATCGGGTGATCGAATCGATGCTGTGAAATGCCAAGGCCCGCCGGAGATGGCGGGCCTTCTTGCATGCGCGCGCCGCTTCAACTTACTCGTTTGTCATCCCGGGCTTGCCCCGGGATCCACTGTGCAATCGCAAGGGCGGGGTAGTCTGAAACCGCATCGCCGCTATCTGCCCCGTCGTCCTTGCGTCGGTTCTGTGGATCCCGGCGCTCCCCTCGGGTCAAGCCCGAGGGTCGACCGGGATGACGGTCGGTGTGCGTGCTTACCGTGACCGCGACAACGCCAACCACAGCCCGCCGCCGATGAGACAAGCTCCGCCAGCGCGGTTGACCAGGCGTACGCGGCGCTCGGTCAGCAGGGCGCGGGCGCGGCCCACCGCGAGGGCATAGAAGCCGTCGCTCATCAGGGCGACCGCCATCGCCGTCGGGCCCATGATCAGGATCTGCGTCGTGAAATCCCGCGCGGGGTCGAGGAATTGCGGCAGGAAGGCGCCGAAGAAGAACAGCGTCTTCGGATTGGAGAGCATCACCAGCGTGCCCTGCAGCAGAAAGCCGCCGCGCGGGCGCCGCGGGCTCGCCGCCTGCTGCATCTGGCCGCCGGCGCGGATCAGCTTCCACCCCAGCCAGACGAGATAGGTGGCACCCGCGATCCGGATCCAGTCGAACCACCAGCCCATGCCTTCGATGAGGGAGGAGAGACCGAGCGCGACCAGCGCGATGGAGAGCGCGAGGCCGACCTGGGTGCCGAGCACGTTGAGCAGTCCCGCGCGCGTGCCATGGGTCAGGCTGTTGGCGACGATGAGCGTCACCGTCGGGCCGGGCACGATCACGATGACGATGGTGGCGAGCAGATAGGCGAGATAGAGCTCGGGCGACATCGTGGCAGTTCCTGGCGATTTTTGGCGGGCGGCGCGGCATCGGGAGCATAGCGGCATTTGGTCCGCTCACAAGACTCATTGCGCCTCGAAATACTGGCGCGACGCCGATTGACAATGGAACATATCGCCCCACATCCGTGTCTATCGCTGAGACAATTCACAAGATGCTGCAGTGCGCTGTGGCGCTTGTCACAGGCCAAGGCGGACGCGGCGACTATCCTGATTAAAGTCGACGATACGGGGCACCATGACCGAGCCTGCCACCCTCGCCACGCTGGCGACCGCGACGGCGGAAGACGTGATCGCCGCGCTCGGCCTGCAGCCCCATCCCGAGGGCGGGCATTTCGTCGAGACCTTCCGCGACCGCAAGCCCGGCGGCGAGCGGGGCGCCTGCACCGCGATCTATTTCCTGCTCAAGGCCGGCGAGGTGTCGCATTGGCATCGCGTCGACGCCATCGAGATCTGGCACTGGTATGCCGGCGCGCCGCTGCTGCTGCGCATCGCCGAGCTCGAGGGCGTGAAGCCGATCGAGCATCTGCTCGGCTCCAACGTCATCGCCGGCGCCATGCCCCAGGCGGTGGTGCCGGCCCATGCCTGGCAATCGGCGAAGAGCCTCGGCGACTGGACGCTGGTCGGCTGCACCGTGTCGCCGGCTTTCGAGTTCGAGGGCTTCGAACTGGCGCCGGAGGGCTGGGAGCCGGAGACGGGACTGCGGCGGAAATCAGGGGTGGGCTGAGCCGCAGCTCGGGCAATCCGGGCGGCGCTTCACCTTGACGATGCGGATCTGCGACGACAATCCGTCATAGAGCATCAGCCTTCCGGCCAGCGTGTCGCCGAGACCGAGAATCTCCTTCAGGATCTCGGCCGCCTGCAGCGAGCCCATGATGCCGGCTACGGCGCCGAGGATGCCGGCGGTTTCGCAGCGTGGGATGAGGTCCGCCGGCGGCTCCTCCGGGAAGACGCAGCGATAGCACGGGAAGTCCGGGCCGGCATGCGGCTTGAAGACGCCGAGCTGGCCGTCGAAGCGCAGCAAAGCCGCGGAGACCAGCGTGCGCTTCACCTCGACGCAGACGTCGTTCAGCAGGTAGCGGGTGCGGAAATTGTCGGTGCCGTCGGCGACGAGGTCGTAGTCGCGGATGAGCGCGGCGTTGTCGCGCGTCAGGCGCATTGCATGGATGTCGGTCTTGATCTCGGGGTTCAGACGGCTCACGAAATCGGCGGCGCTTTCTGCCTTCTTGCGGCCGACATCTTCCAGCCGGTGGATGGTCTGGCGCTGCAGGTTGGAGACGTCGACCTCGTCATCGTCGACGATGCCGATGCGGCCGACGCCCGCCGCCCCCAGATACTGGATCAGCGGCGAGCCGAGCCCGCCGGCGCCGACCACCAGCACCTTGGCGGCGAGCAGCTTGAGCTGGCCCGCCTCGCCCACCTCGTCGAGCACGACATGGCGGGCGTAGCGTTCGAGCTGGGCATCGGTGAGTTCTTCAGCCGCCATGAGCGCACTCGCTCTGCTCCTTCCCCCCTTGCGGGGGAAGGGTGGGAAGGGGGGTGTTGCAGCGCCGAGTGTCGCCGCACAAAGTCATCGCTCGCATCGCCTCCGGCGATGCGCGCCAGCAGGCGCGCGACCCCCCATCCGGCTGCGACTAGGCTCACTACGTTCGCCAAGTCTCCGCTGCCTTCCCCCGCAAGGGGGGAAGGGTACTATTTCTTGGAAGCGGGTGATCAATCCAGTCCCTCGAACAGCGCCGTGGAGAGATAGCGCTCGGCGAAGGAGGGGATGATGACGACGATGCGCTTGCCGGCGAAGTCCGGGCGCTGGCCCAGCTCGCAGGCGGCGGCGAGGGCGGCGCCGGAGGAGATGCCGACCGGCAGGCCTTCCAGCTTCGCCACCTTGCGCGCCATGGCGAAGGCGTTGGCGTTGGAGACACCGAGCACCTCGTCGATCACCGCGCGGTTCAGCACGTCGGGCACGAAGCCGGCGCCGATGCCCTGGATCTTGTGCGGGCCGGGCTGGCCGCCGGAGAGCACCGGGCTGTCCTCCGGCTCGACCGCGATCATCTTCAGATTCGGGTTGCGCTTCTTCAGCACCTCGCCGACGCCGGTGATGGTGCCGCCGGTGCCGACGCCGGAGACCACCGCGTCGACCTTGCCGTCGCAATCCTTCCAGATCTCCTCCGCCGTGGTGCGGCGATGGATCTCGGCATTGGCCGGGCTCTTGAATTGCTGCGGGATGACGGCGTTGGGGATCTCCTTCAGCAGCTCCTCGGCGCGCGCGATGGCGCCGGACATGCCGCGCGCGGCGGGAGTCAGCTCAAGCTCCGCGCCCAGCAGGCGCAGCATCTTGCGCCGCTCCATCGACATCGATTCCGGCATGGTCAGGATGCAGCGATAGCCCTTGGCCGCGCAGATGAAGGCGAGCGCGATGCCGGTGTTGCCGCTGGTCGGCTCGATCACCACCGAGCCCGGCTTCAGCACGCCCTTCTCCTCGAGGTATTCGATCATGGCGAGGCCGAGGCGGTCCTTCACCGAGGCCAGCGGATTGAAGAATTCCAGCTTGGCCAGGATCTCGGCTTTCACGTTCTCGGCCTTGGCCAGCTTGGAAAGCCGCACCAGCGGCGTGGCGCCGATGGTCTGCAGCAGGTTGTCATAGATGCGGCCGCGGAAATGGGTCTGTGCGGAGGACATGAGGTAGGGCCTTTCTTACGGATAGGTCGTCGCGCTGCATCCACCCCTCACCCTGTCCCTCTCCCTCAAGGGGAGAGGGAACGCTGTCGCAACGTCTGAGCGCGAAGCCCCTCTCCCCTTGAGGGAGAGGGGTTGGGGTGAGGGGGAGTTGCAGGAACCAAGTTTCAAATCGAAAAATCCAGTCTCTCTTGCGCGTCGGTGCGGATGCCGGCGGCTTGCGCCTTCTGGCAGAGGTCTTCGAGGCTGACACCGTCGAGCTCGGTCAGCATCTTCTTCTGCAGCTCGCGCCAGAACGGGCGCACGATCTCGATGCCGACGCGTGAGCCGCTCGCCGTCGAGATCGGGTCCGGCGCGCCTTCGAACTGCCGCACCGCGCGCACGATCTCGCCGAGGTTGATGCGCCGCCGCTCGCGCGCCAGCTGGTAGCCGCCCTTGGGGCCGCGATGGCCGGCGAGGATGCCGCTGCGGACGAGATGCTGCAGCACCTGCTCCAGATAGCGCCGCGGAATGCCCTGGCGCGCGGAGATGTCGCCGGACTGCACCGGCTGCGAGCCCCCGTAATAGGCGATGTCGAGCACGGCCTCGATGGCGAACAGCAGGCGCTTGGATGGATGCAGCACGTCTCAGTCCCTGTCTGGCCGTTTCTTCTATTGCGCAACAGCGGCGATGCCGGTCGAGCCGTAGCCGCCGGCGCCGCGTTCCGTTTCATCGAGCGCCGCTACCACATTCCAGGCAATGCGCGTCACCGGCGCCACCACCATCTGGGCGATGCGGTCGCCGCGCTGCAGCCGGAACGGCTCGGCGCCGTGATTGATCAGCAGCACCTTCACCTCGCCGCGGTAATCCGCGTCGATGGTGCCGGGCGAATTCAGGACGGTGATGCCGTGCTTCAAGGCGAGACCGGAGCGCGGTCGCACCTGTGCCTCGTAGCCGGCCGGCAAGGCGATGGCGAGGCCGGTCGAGACCAGCTGCCGCGCGCCGGGCGCCAGCACGATCTCGCCCTCGATCGCCGCCACCAGATCGAGCCCGGCCGATTGCGCGGTCGCATAGGCGGGCAGCGGCAGATCCAGGCCGTGCGGCAGGCGCTGGACGGCGACCTTCAGCTCAACCATTCCCCACCCGCACATGGCTGGCGACGCGCTGCGCCAGGCGCCGCGCGACCTCGATCTTGCTCAGGCTCGGCCAGTCCTCGACGCCCGCGGCGGTGATGAAGTGAATCACGTTGCTGTCGCCGCCGAAGGTACCGCTCGCTTCCGAGACATCGTTGGCGAGGATCCAGTCGCAGCCCTTCTTCTTCAGCTTCTCCTGCGCATGGCTCACCACATTCTCGGTCTCGGCGGCGAAGCCGACGACCAGGCGCGGCCGCGCGGTCTTCGACTGCGCCAGGGTGGCGAGGATGTCGGGATTGGCGGTCAGTTCGAGGCTCGGCGCCTGGCCGCCGTTCTTCTTGATCTTCTGGTTGCCGCGTTGCGCCGGTCGCCAATCGGCGACCGCGGCGGCACAGATGGCGACGTCGACCGGCAGGGCATTCTCGCAGGCGGCAAGCATTTCCGCCGCCGTTTCCACGTGCCGCATCGCCACGCCGGCGGGATCCGGCTCCCGCGTCGGGCCGGCGACCAGGATGGTCTCGGCGCCGAGCTCGGCAAGGGCGGCGGCGATGGCATGCCCCTGCTTGCCGGAGGAACGGTTGGCGATGTAGCGCACCGGGTCGATCGGCTCATGGGTCGGGCCGGAGGTGACCAGCGCCTTCACGCCGGCGAGGACGCGCTCGACCTTCAGCAGCTTGTCCATCGCATCGAGGATCTCGGCCGGCTCGCTCAGGCGACCGGAGCCCTCCTCGCCGCAGGCGAGGTCACCGCTGCCGGGGCCCACCACATGGATGCCGCGCGCTTTCAACAGCGCGAGATTGGCCTGGGTCGCCGGGTTGGCCCACATCATCACGTTCATGGCGGGGGCGATCAGCACCGGCTTGTCGGTGGCGAGGAGCGTGGTGGAGGCGAGATCGTCGGCGCGGCCATGCGCCATCTTGGCCATCAGGTCGGCGCTGGCCGGCGCCACCACGACCAAATCGGCCTCGCGCGACAGGCGGATATGGCCCATCTCCGCCTCGTCGGTCAGCGAGAACAGCTCCTGATAGACCTTGTCGCCGCTGAGCGAGGCGAAGGAGAGGGCGGTGACGAATTCCGCCCCGCCCCTGGTGAGAATGACGCGGAAGCTAAGCCCACGCTCTCGCCCGCGCCGGATCAGCTCCAGCGACTTGTAGGCGGCGATGCCGCCCGAGACGATCAGCAGGATGCGCTTGAGGGGGGCCATGGGATGGATTCCACAGTTGCAGGCAGTATTTAATGTGGAATCACAGAAGCTGCAAGGTTCCGAAAAAAATCGTTCTATTTCCGTTATTTATCGGAACAGCAGCCCCGCCACCAGCACCGCGATGATGATCCACAGCCACCAATTGCTGCCCTGGCGGTTGATCACCTGGAGGGCTTCGGGGTCGAGCTTCAGGCCGCCTTCGGAGAGGTGGTGGACCAGGTGGTCGAGATTGCGCATGACCACGGGCAGGCGGCCGGCGATGTGGACCAGTTCCTCGGCGGCCTGCAGCACGCGCGCCTCGGGGCCGCGGTTGTCGCGCATCCATTGCTCGATCAGCGGCTGGGCGAGGGTCCAGATGTTGAGCGTCGAATTAAGCCGGCGGCTGACGCCTTCCGCCATCAGCATGTTCTTCTGCAGCAGCAGCAATTCCGGCTGCACTTCCATCTGGAAGCTTTCGGCGACCGCGAAGAGCTGGCCGAGGACGCGGGCGAAGGAAATCTCGTGCAGCGGCTTGCCGTGGATCGGCTCGCCGATCGAGCGCAGGGCCAGGGTGAAATCGTCGACCGAGGTGCCGGCCGGCAGGTAGCCGGCATCGATATAGACCTGCGCCACCTTGGCGTAGTCGCGCTGCAGGAAGGCGAGGAGCATGTCGGCGAGGAAGAATCGCGTGCGCTTGGTCAACCGCCCCATGATGCCGAAATCGACCGCCTGGATGGCGCCGTCATAGCCGACGGTCATGTTGCCGGGATGCTGGTCGCCGTGGAAATAGCCGTCGCGGAAGGCCTGGTTGAAGAAGATGGTGGCGGCCTTCAGCAGCACCTCGTCGATGTCGAGCCCGGCGGCCAGCATCGCGGCGCGGTCGTCCATCGGGATGCCGGTCAGGCGCTCCTGGGTCATGGCGCGCTTGGCGGTGCGGCGCCAGTCGATCTCCGGCACCCGGTAGGTGGGATCGGCGGCGAAGTTCTCGCGCAGCTCGGCGGCGCTGGCCGCTTCCAGGCGCAGGTCCATTTCGACGCGCATGGTGGCGGCGAAGGTCTGCACCACTTCCACCGGCTTCAGGCGCTTCAGCCGCGGCTGGGTGCGCTCGATCACCCCCGCGACCCAGAGCAGCAGGTCGATATCGGATTGGAAGGCCTGTTCGATGCCGGGACGCAGCACCTTGACCGCGACCGGCCGGCCTTCGGGCCAGGCCGCGTCGGGCGTGGTGATCGCGAAATGCACCTGGCTGATCGAGGCGGCGGAAACCGGCTCGTCGTCGAACTGGAGGTAGAGATCACCGATCTTCTCGCCCAGCTCGCTCTCGATGGTGGTGCGCGCCTCGAAGGCGCTGAACGCGGGCAGCTGGTCCTGCAATTTGGCGAGGTCTTCGGCCACCTGCTCGCCCAAGAGGTCGGAGCGCGTCGCCAGCACCTGGCCCAGCTTGATGAAAGCGGGACCGAGTTCGCTCAACGCCAGAGCCAGGCGCTCGCCCGGCCGCTTGTCGCCGACCTGGCGGCCGAACAGCAGGCGGATGAGGGCGAGCAGGAAGGGCGCGATGCCGGCGCCGGCCAGCGCCTCCTCGAACGGTGCCAGGGCGCCGTGCCGCGCGAAGGTCACGGTGATATGCGCCAGCCGGCGGAGGGAACGGAAGGACCGGAACATGCGCGCCCTAGATCCGCCAGCCGGAATGCAAGGCGGCGATGCCGGCCGAAAGGTTGCGGTAACTCACCTGCTGGAACCCGGCCTTGGTCATCATGCCGGCCAAAGTCTCCTGGTTCGGGAAGCGGCGGATCGATTCGACCAGATACTGGTAGGAGCCGCGGTCCTGCGCCACCTGCTCGCCGAGCCAGGGCAGCACCTTGTAGGAGTAGAGGTCGTAGGCCTTGGCCAGCGCCGGTACCGCCACGTGCGAGAATTCCAGGCACAGGAAGCGCCCGCCCGGCCGCAACACCCGCCACGCCTCGCTTAAAGCGCGGTCCCAATCGGCGACGTTGCGCAGGCAGAAGGCGATGGTGAAAGCATCGAAGCGCATGGACGGGAAAGGCAGCGCCTCGGCATTGCCGGCGACCCAGTCGCAGCCTTGGAGGATGTTGTGGTCATAGGCGCGATCGCGGCCCTGTTCCAGCATGGCGGGCGTGAGGTCGCAGATTGTGACGCTGGCCTCCGGCGCGCGTTCCAGGATGCGGAAGGCGATGTCGCCGGTGCCGCCGCCGACATCCAGGATGCGCTGGCCGGCGCGCGGGGCGAGCCAGTCGATCATCGAGGCCTTCCACAAACGATGGATGCCGGCCGACATCAGGTCGTTCATCAAATCGTATTTGTCGGCGACGGAGGAAAAGACCTCGCGCACCAGCATGGTCTTCTCGCCCGGATCGACCCTGCGGTCGCCGAACCAGGTGGCGCGGGAGTCAGACGGTTCTTTCATGCGCCGCACCATAGCTTGCGGCCCGAAGGGTTTCCAAGGGCATTCGGCCGCATTTCCGGGCCCGGAAGGCGGACTTGGCAGTGCTGACAGGATCGGATGTAGTAGCGTGCAACGAGTCTGCGGCACCCCCCTTCCCACCCTTCCCCCGCAAGGGGGAAGGAGCAGACCGAGCGGGATCATGGTTGATTGCGTCATTCTCGATCCCAAAGGATGGAAGAGAAAACCCCTTCCCCCCTTGCGGGGGAAGGCGGGGAAGGGGGTGATGCAGCGTGGGGAACAAGGAGCTTTCGTGCCCGAATTGCCTGAAGTGGAGACCGTCTGCCGGGGGCTGGCCATGAAGCTGGCGGGGAAGGTGCTGGCCAAAGTGGAGCAGCGGCGGCCGGATCTGCGCTTCCCGCTGCCGGCGGAGTTCGCCGCCAGGCTGACCGGGCGGCGCATCCTCGCCATCCGGCGGCGGGCGAAATACATGATCTGGGAGCTGGATGACGGCAACGCGGTGCTGGCGCATCTCGGCATGTCGGGGCGCATGCTGATCGGGGAAGGCCGGCCGGCGGCGCTCGAAACCCACGACCATCTGGTGTTCGAGACCGAGGACGGCTGGTGCCTCCGCTTCAACGACGCGCGCCGCTTCGGCATGATGGATCTCTGGCCGGTCGCGGATCTCGGGGCCCACAAGCTGCTGAAGGGCATGGGGCCGGAGCCCTTGGGCAACGAATTCAACGGGCCGATGCTGGCCGCGGCCCTCAAGGGCAAGAAGACTCCGATCAAGGCGGCGCTGCTCGATCAGAAAGTGGTGGCGGGCTTGGGCAACATCTATGTCTCGGAAGCCTTGTTCCGCGCCGGCATCTCGCCCAAGCGCCTCGCCAGGAGCGTGCAGGGCGCGCGCGCGGAGAAGCTGGCAGCCGCGGTGAAGGCGGTGCTGACCGACGCCATCGCCGCCGGCGGCTCATCCCTGCGCGACTACGTGCAGGCCGATGGCGAGCTCGGCTATTTCCAGCACCAGTGGCGCGTCTATGAGCGCGAGAGCCAGAAGTGCTGGCGCTGCACTTGCGACGTCGAAGAGACCGGCGGCGTGAAGCGCATCACGCAGGGCGGGCGGTCGACGTATTATTGCCCAAGGAAACAGAAGTAGCGCGGAAACATCGCCAAGTCTGTCACCGCTCCCCGAAATGCCGCGGAAACACCGCCGCGAGATGGGCGCGGCAGATCTTGCGGCCGAGGGTGGGGCGGTAGCGCTTGGGGTCGAGGGCCCAGTCGAGCCACAGGCCCTCGAGCAGGAAGACGAGGCCGAGCGCCGCCACCTCCGGTTCGATCGCATAGTGGCCCTCTTTGATGAGGGCGGCGCAGAGCGACTTCACGGCCTCGAAATAGGCGGCCTCGCGCGTGTCGCAGAGCGGGCGGTAGATCGGGTTGGTGATCGCCTCCTGGCGGAAGGCGAGCCAGGCGGTGCGCGTCGGGCTGGAATGGCCGCGGATGACGTCGTATTCGACCAGCGCCGCGAGCCGGGCGGCGGGTTCGTCGCCGGCCGCGGCGATTTCCTCCTGCCAGCCGGCGCGATAGGTGTCGGCCAGATGCTGCAGCACCTGCAGCAGCAGCGCCTGCTTGCGCTCGAAATGCAAATTCACCATGCCGCGCGAGAGGCCGGAATATTCCATCAGCCGCGAGACCGAAAGGCCGGAAAGCCCGTGCCGGGCGATGCCCAGGATGGCGGCGTCGATCATGCGGGCGCGGTAATAGGCCTTGGCCTCGGCCCGGCTCCGGGGCGGTGTCGGCGGCGCGGCTTTGCGTATTTTCCTGCTGGCGGGCATCCAGATCCCTGAAATCGCGGCGCGCCTCACCGCCTTTTGAGCGCGAGGAATACTGTCCGAAGCCGCGCGTGCTTGACAACGGCGAATTCTATGAACGATCATTCATGAAAATCAAGGCGGGGCAACCGCCGTATCCGACGCGGCCGCCGATCTCGCTCGCGTGGCCCGCTTGACGGCAACAGACGGGAGAGACGCATGACCACCAAGAGGCAGTTTCTGGGATTGACCGCCGCCGCGCTGCTGGCGCTGGCGGGCGGCGTGGGATCGGCGCAGGCGCAGGAGCGCCAGCTCTTCATCTACAATTGGTCGGACTATATCGGCTCCACCACGATCGCCGATTTCGAGGCCGAGACCGGGATCAAGGTCACCTACGATCTCTTCGACAGCTACGAGACCATGGATGCGCGCGTCCAGGCCGGCTCCTCGGGCTACGACATCATCTTCCCCGGCCGGCAGATCGTGCAGCACCACGTGGCGCAGGGCCTCTATCTGCCGCTCGACAAGTCGAAGCTGACCAATCTCGGCAACATCGATCCCAAGTTCCTCGATATCCTGCAGGTCGCGGATCCGGGCAACAAATACGCCGTGCCCTACATGTTCTGGACCAACGGCTTCGTCTATGACGCCAAGAAGATCAAGGCCATCGACCCCAATGCGCCGGTCGATTCCTGGGCCATGTTCTATGATCCGGAGGTGCTCGCCAAGTTCACCCCCTGCGGCGTCTCTGTCCTCGATTCGCCGGAAGACGTGATCGACCTCGCGCTCAACTATCTCGGCCTGCATCCCGGCAAGAGCGATCCCAAGGAAGTGAAGCAGGCCGCCGACCTCGTCGCCAAGATGCAGCCGCATATCGCCCAGTTCGATTCCACCGGCACCATCGGCGCGCTGGCGGATGGCAGCCGCTGCCTGGCGATGACCTGGTCGGGCGACTATGCCCAGGCCGCCGCGCGGGCCGAGGAGGCGGGGACCGACGTCGAGCTGCACTATTCCGCGCCCAAGGAAGGCGTCAACATCGACTACGACACCATGGCGATCCTGAAAGACGCCAAGAACGTCGACGAGGCGCACGAGTTCATCAACTACATGCTGCGGCCTGACGTCATCGCCAAGGTGACCAACGAGATCGGCTACGCCAACGCCAACAAGGCGGCGACGCCACTGGTCGACGAGGCGATCCGCAACGATCCGGCGATGTATCCGCAGCCGGAGAACCTGAAGAACTCCTACGTGACCGAGCTGCGCACGCCGGAAGAGGCGCGCCTGATCGTCCGCGAATTCACCCGCGCCAAGACGGGGCAGTAGTCTTTCCATTCGTCATCACCGGGCCGCCGCGACAGCGGCGTGACCCGGTGATCCAAGTTCATGACGGCGACAAACTTGGACCCGCGGGTCAAGCCCGCGGGTGACGGTGTTTAGGGATGCGCTTTGCCCGCATCGTTGCCGGCTGCATTAATGACCAAGGACCACCATGCTCACCAACCTCACCGATTCCATGCAGCGCGAGCGGCTGGAGGAACTCGACAAGCGGCATCTGATCCACCCCTGGGTCGACTTGGGCGCGGTCCGGGCGCAGAAGCCGCTGATCATCGACCATGCCGAGGGCGTCCATGTCTACGACGCCGAGGGCCACAAGATGATCGACGGCATGGGCGGCATGTGGTGCGTGAACGTGGGCTATGGCCGCGACGAGATCGCCGAGGCGATGGCGCGCCAGGCCAAGCGCATGTGCTATTACTCGCCCTTCTCCAAGAACGCGACCGAGCCGGCCATCGAATTCGCGCATCGCATCGCCAAGTATGCGCCAGGCGACCTCAACCGCGTGTTCTTCACCACCGGCGGGTCCACGGCGGTCGATTCCGCCGTGCGCTTCATACATTTCTATTTCAGCTTCGTGGGCGAGCCGAACCGCCGCCATGTCATCTCGCGCGAGCAGGCCTATCACGGCTCCACTTTCCTGACGGCCACCTTGTCGGGCAAGCCGGCGGACAAGCCGCATATGCGCTTTGCCGACGACATCGTGCATCACTTGCCGGCGCCCAATCCCTATCGCCGGCCCGGGGGCATGAGCCTGGAGGAATTCGGCGACCGTTGCGTCGCCGATCTCGAAAAAAAGATCCTGGAGCTCGGCCCGGAGAACGTCGCCTGCTTCATCGCCGAGCCGCTGCTGGCCTCGGGCGGCGTGATCGTGCCGCCGCCGGGCTACCAGCGCCGCACCTGGGAGGTGTGCCGCAGATACGGCGTGCTCTACATCTCCGACGAGGTGGTGACCGGGTTCGGCCGCCTGGGTCACGTCTTCGCCTCGGAACCTGTCTTCAACATCGTGCCCGACGTCATCACCGCGGCGAAGGGGCTCACCTCCGGCTACGTGCCGCTCGGCGCCTTCCTCGTCTCAGATGCGCTCTACAACAAGATGCTGGATACGGCCGGCGAGGGGCAGATGTTCTCCAACGGCTTCACCTATTCGGCCCATCCTGTCGCCTGCGCGGCGGGCCTCGCCGCCCTCGACATCCTGGAGCGCGAGGACATCTGCGGCCATGTGCGCAAATGGGGGCCGTATTTCCACGAGGAGCTGACGAAGCTCTCCGAGCTGGAGCTGGTTGGCGACGTGCGCGGCAGTCATTTCATGGTCTGCGTCGAATGCGTCTCCGACCGCGAAGCGAAGACGCCCTGCCCGGCCGAGTGGAACGTGGCCAAGCGGGTCTTCGAGCGCTGCCGCGAGCGCGGCCTGATGATCCGGCCGATGGGCAACCTCATCGTGCTGTCGCCGCCGCTCATCATCACCAAGTCGGAGATCGACGAGACCGTCGCCGCCATGCGCGGCGCCATCCTATCGGTCCAGGATGACCTCGTCCGGGAGGGACTCTGGGAGGGAACTGGGCGCGGTCGCTGACTCGACCGAGTGGTCGTCGGCGGGGTCGGGAAGGTGCAGCCGCTTGATCTCGTGCGCCACCAGATGCTGCAGCCGCCACAGATTGCGGTCGCGGATGCCGAGCTCGTCCAGCCTGGCGACAGTGTGGTAGAGATAGGCGGCGCCCGAGCCGACATGGCCGCAGGCCCTGGCCAGGATCCGCGCCACCTCGTCGAGCGGCACGTCCACCCATTCCGGCAGCCCCTGGGGCTCGGCCCAGAAGGCGAGGGCGCGGACTAGGCCGGAATCCGTCCGCACATTGATCCAGCGCACACCGGTCACGTGCGCGTCGTTGCCGACCTCGCGTTCCAGGAGCTGTATGAGCGATTGGCGCCGCTCCGCATCGGCCAGGCGGTGGATCATCCCAACGCAGGTTCCGCCGCGTTTCAACCCCATCATCAGGCCCGGCTGCTGCGGCGAACCGCGATAGCGCCGCAGCCTGAGGCAGAAGGCGCGATGCCAGCCATGGGCCGTCGCGCGACGATGATCGGTGGTATGAACGGCGGGCTTCCAGATCAGCGAACCGTAGGCGAAGATCCACGTCGGCCCAGGGGGGGCAATGGCCAGCAACCGGTCGGCGGCGGCGGCATAGTCTTCATCGCCAAACTCGCGATGGCCGGCAACAGGCCCCGGATCCGGCTCATTCCGTTCGCAGCGCGCGACCAGCTCGGCGGTCAGCGCCATTCGACCCTTCATGTTCACGCCCTCGGACGTGCTCTCGACGCCAACCTGCCTCAATGGCGGTCGAAATACCAGCCGGCACTGCGGTCAGCCAGGAGGCCGATCGACCAGTCGGCCGGACCTATGACCGGCGGCAGCCAATCCGTGGCCATGCCGCCAGGGTTACCGCCGGCCCTCCGGCCTGATCCCGCGGACCGCAGCTTCCTGACGGTGCGGACGCCCATCTCGATCAGCCACATGATTGCCCTCCGGTTGCCTTGATCGTTTTCGCTGGGCAAGATTGCGCCACGGTCGTGAACCGGGGCGGAAACGTTGCGCCGGTTCCCGGGGTTGGGCTGACCCAGGGACCGGCCGCCGCGTAAAAACCGCGTGAAATCCTCCCCGAGCGGGAGGGCGTAGGTTCGGAGGGGCCTTTGACGGCTTGCAGCCTAACGTTGCTGGGGGGATTCAGCCTGAAATCTGCCGAGGGACGGGAACTCCCCTTATCCACGCGCAAAGACCGGATGCTGCTCGCCTTTCTCGCGCTCAATCCGGGCCGGCCGATGAGCCGCGACCGGCTGGCCGGGTTGCTCTGGGGTGACCGCGGCGAAACCCAGGCGCGCGATTCCTTGCGCCAGTCCCTGGCGGCGATCCGCCAGGCTTTCCGGCAAGCCGGCCTAGACCCCATCGCCGCCGATCGAGAAACCGTTGCCTTCGACGCCGCCGGAATCGACGTCGATGCCGCCGCCTTCGCGCACCTGGCAGAGGGGGCAGAAGGCGAAACCGTCGAGCAGGCGGCCGCCTGCTACGCCGGCGATCTGCTGGAGGGCCTTGATGGGCTGACACCCGAATTCCAGGCGTGGCTAGCGCCGGAGCGCGCACGCCTCGCCACCATGGCGGTGCGGGTCGCCGAGCGGCTTGCCGCGGCGGGCCGATGCAGCGCGGCGGCGCTTCGCCTGGGCCATCATCTGCTGGCCCGCGACGCCGTCTGCGAGCCCGCATATCGCGCAATGATGCGGATGCACTTGGCGGCCGGCGAGCGTGCCGCGGCGTTGAAGCTCTATGAGACCTGCCGCGCTACGCTGAAGCGTGAACTCGACGTCACACCGGACCTGCAGACGGAATCCCTCTATCGCGACATCCTGGTCGATCGCGCCGCCGCGGCTTCTCCCGCGGCGTCGGAATGCATGGACGAGCGCCCTTCGATTGCGGTGTTGCCATTCGACAACATCAGCCGAGCGACCGACCTCGACTATCTTTGCGATGGCCTGGCCGAGGACATCATCACCGGTCTCGGCCGGTTTCGCCTGCTCTTTGTCATCGACCGCTATTCGTCAGGGTCGGTTGCGCGTCAGACCAATGACGTTGTCGAGACCGGAAGGCGGCTCGGTGTGCGTCATCTGGTGCAAGGCAGCCTGCAACGCCACGGCGACCGGTTGCGAATCACCGTCCGCCTAGTCGACGCGGCAAACCGTGCGCAGCTATGGAGCGAATCCTTCGACAGCAGCATGGCGGAAATCGCCAGCATGCCCGATCGCATCACCGGCGCGATGGTCTCCAGCCTGCAGGCGCAGGTCGAGCATTCGCTGATCGAGCAGAGCCGGCGCAAGCCGGGCCTAGCCGCCTATGAATGCCTGCTGCGTGGGATCAGGCATCTGCGCGGCTATGCGCCGGATGACAATGACCGCGCCATCGCCCTGTTCCAGCAGGCGATCGAGCTCGATCCGGATTACGGCTTGGCGCGCGCCTATCGCGGCTTCGCGGAGATGGTGAAGCATGGCTATGACAACGCGCCGCGCGAGATTCTGCTGAAGGCGCGCGAGATGATCGCCAGCGCAGTGCGCATGGACGAGCATGAGGGGCGCAGCCACTGGCTGCTCAGCATCATCTGCGCATATCTGGACGACGTGAAGGCGGAGGAGCGCCATTGTCTGCGTGCGCTGGCGCTCAATCCGAACGATGCGAACGCGATGGCAACTTATGGCGGCGCGCTGGCAGCGCTCGGCCGGCATGAAGAGGGCCTTGCCCATGTGCGCGAAGCGATGCGCCTCAATCCCTATCATCCGGAATGGTATTGGATCACGCTCGGCGGCATCTTCTATGTGATGCGACGTTATGCAGATGCTCTCGAGGCATACAGCCACCGCACCGACCCGGGCTACTGGCTGTGGGCACGGCTGGCGGCGTGTTACGCGCAGCTTGGCCGGCGGGTTGATGCCGCGGCCGCCGCAGCCCAGGTGCTGCGCCTGAAGCCGGATTTTTCCATCGCGGCGACGCGCCGCGCCGGCTGGAGCGATGAGGACAACCGCCACATCCAAGAGGGGCTGCGAAAGGCCGGGCTACCGGACTAGGAACACCGGATCCCGGCGGCGGTTGCCGATACGTCGCTTGCGACCGCTTCCGGGGCTGGGCTAGAACTTGGCCGCCCGGATCGGCCGGGCCTGGCGAAGGAAACATCCATGCCGCGCATCCTGCCGCTCGTTACCGTCCTGTTTCTGCTCGGTGCCGGCCTGCCCGCCTGGGCCATTGAATATTTCTCGGAGATCGCCGATCTGCCGATCGCCGACGGCCTTGCGGAACAGAAGGACAAATCGACGGTCTTCGATGCGCCGATGGGCCGCATCGTCACCGCCTATGCCAGCGGCAAGGTCGACGCCGATGCGGTACGCGCCTTCTACGACGGCGCCCTGCCGTCGCTCGGCTGGGAGAAGACCGGCGAGGGCAGCTTCCGGCGCAAGAGCGAGACCTTGAAGATCGATGTCCTCGGCGGCCAGGACGGGTCGCCGGTCAATGTCAGTTTCACCCTGTCCGCGGAAAGCCAGCCTCAATGAGCTTCAACACCCTCCTGGTCGAACGGCGCGACCGAATCGGCCTCGTCACCCTTAACCGGCCGAAGGCGCTGAACGCGCTCTGCGCCGAACTGATCGCCGAGCTGGAACAGGCGCTGAACGGCCTGGAGGCGGATTCGAACGTCGCCGTCATCGTGGTGACGGGCAACGAAAAGGCCTTCGCCGCCGGCGCCGACATCAAGGAGATGAAGGATCGCGATTTCGTCGACGTCTTCACCAGCGACTTCATCACCAAGGGCTGGGAGCGGTTGAGCCAGTGCCGCAAGCCGACCATCGCGGCGGTGGCGGGCTATGCGCTGGGCGGCGGCTGCGAACTCGCGATGATGTGCGACCTGATCATCGCCGCGGAGACCGCGAAGTTCGGCCAGCCGGAGATCAGCATCGGTACCATCCCCGGCGCCGGCGGTACCCAGCGCCTGACCCGCGCGCTCGGCAAGGCGAAGGCGATGGACCTGGTTCTCACCGGTCGCATGATGGACGCCCAGGAGGCGGAGCGCAGCGGGCTCGTCGCCCGCATCGTGCCGGCGGAGAAACTGCTGGAGGAGGCGCTGGCGGTGGCGGCCAAGATCGCGTCCTTCTCGCTGCCCGCCACACTGATGGCGAAAGAGGCGGTCAACCGCGCCTTCGAGACGTCGCTCGCCGAGGGACTGAAATTCGAGCGCCGGCTGTTCCACTCCACCTTCGCCACCCTGGACCAGAAGGAAGGCATGGCCGCCTTCGCCGAGAAGCGGCCGCCCAGCTTCAAGCACCGCTAACCCAGATGGGCTAAGCCCCTTCCCGGGCGGCCAGCGCCACGCCATCTTCTTTGCATCCTTTCCGGCATCCGCCTCCGCGGGAACCTGTGACGGGCGTCACAGGACCCTCGGAACTCGTTGGCGCTGCCCGGGTTTTAATACTTTAGTGTGGGTGTCCCGCCGGGGCCCCAGATGTGGCCGGATAACGACTTGGTAACCCTGACGAGGCGATAGTGGACGGCAGTTCGAACCTTCCAAAGCGCAGCGACGCTTATACGGTGATGTCCGCTGAAACCTTGACCACCGCGCCGGCCGGGCGCGTCAAACTCGGCAATATTCATGTGATGATCGACGGCAAGCCGCATCAGATCATCAATATGAATATCGTCGACGTCCTGGTCGCCGGCGCGCCCGACTGGATCGTGCCGCGGCAGAAGATCGACTTTTCCTTCGTCATCACCATCGACGCGCATCCCCGGCCGCTGCCGACCTATGGCGTCGTCGTGCGCAACGACGACAAGGGCCTGGAGATCCGGTACAACGCGCCGGCTTTGCGCTGGCGCGACATCCTCGCGCACCTGATCGCCGAGGATGCCCGGCAGGGCGCCGCCAAAGCCGCTGCCGGCAAGAAGCAATAGCGCCTCTCACTTTCAACCTTGCCGCCCGAAACCGGGTCCTCGGGCGGAGCCACTGGCTTTCGTCGCCGCGTGACGGACCTACTCCGCCGCGCGGTCCTTGCTCTTGCGGATGCTGCCGGCGCCGGCGGCGCTGGTGCGTTCCCAGTCGAACATGTAGTCGCGGGTCAGCGGCACGTTGTTGATGCCGCGTGACATCTGGATCTGCATGACCATGTTGTAGTTATGCCGGAACGACAGCTCGCTGCCGATCAGGTAGAATTCCCACATGCGGCAGAAGCGCTCGTCGTAAAGCCGGGCGATCTCTGCGCGGTTGCGCTCGAAATTCTCCCGCCAGCACCGGAGCGTCTCGGCGTAGTGCAGGCGCAGCACCTCGACATCGGTGATCCACAGCGAGGTGCGTTCGATCACCGGCACGACTTCCGACAGCGCCGGCGAGTAGCCGCCGGGGAAGATGTATTTGCGCAGCCACGGATTGGTGAAGCCGGGCCCGTCGCGCCGGCCGATCGAATGCAGCAGTGCGACGCCAGAGGGTTTCAGCAGGCGCTCCACCTGGCCGAAGAACTCCCGGTAGTGCTTCACGCCGACATGCTCGAACATGCCGACCGAGACGATGCGGTCGTATTCCGCGGTCTCCAGGCGGTAGTCCTGCAGCTTGAAGGTGACCTTGTGCGACAGGCCCGCCGCCTTGGCGCGGGCCTGCGCCAGTTCGTGCTGCTCCTTCGACAGGGTGACGCCGACCACCTCGACATCCGCATGCTTCGCCATGAACAAGGCAAGCCCGCCCCAGCCGCAGCCGATGTCCAGAACGCGCTGGCCCGGCTGCAGCAGCAGCTTGGCGGCGATGTGGCGCATCTTGGCCTGCTGCGCCTCGGCAAGGCTCGCCTCGGGGCGGGTGAAATAGGCGCAGGAATACTGCATGCTGTCGTCGAGGAAGAGCTCGAACAACCGGCGCGAGAGATCGTAGTGATGCGCCACATGGGTGCGCGCCAGGCCGACCGGATTGTGCTGGTGCCACCAGCGCGCGATCCGCAGGAAGCCGGCGACCAGCTTCTGCCACACCACGCCCTGCAGCGGGCCGACATTGGCCATGCCGATATCGATGAGGTCGTAGAGCGTGCCCGCCTCGATGGTGAGCTTGCCGTCCATATAGGCCTCGCCGACGGCGAGCCATGGATTGAAGGCGAGCGCCCGGTCGGTGGCGGCGTCGGCGACGCGCAACGTGACCTGCGGCTCCCCCGAACCGAATGTTCGTGTCTTCCCCCGGTGGTCGATCAGAGTGACCCGGCCCTGCCGGATCCCATGCGCCAGCAAGCGATCGAACATGCCCCTTACTCCCGTCCGTGACCGGTGATCTCTCCGGCACAACCCCCAGCGGCCGGCAGCGATCCCGTTCCCCTTGGTTTAGAATTAGTCTAAGGAAGGCCGTGCGGCCTCGTCAACAGCATGGCGTCGTTCCGCGGCGCGGCGCGAGCCCGTTGCCCTGCATGACGCGGCTGCGCCGACCGCAACCCTTCCTGATACGGGGGCATGGTCGGGTCGGATGCGGCAAGTTGGCGGGTTGCGGCGATTGTGCGGCGCAGCGGCGCAAATGATTGCGGGCCGGCGGCCGATGATGATCTTTATCTTGGGTGCCCGCCTCCGCCGGGCGGGACCCGTGGAGGTATGTGCATGAGCTTCGGCAGCGGCGCCGGAGAGGATCCGAAACGTCTGATCGAGCAGGCCTTCGCCATGGGGTCGGAATTCCCCGGCCCGGCGGAGGATCTCCTGCTGTCCTGGATGCTGTCCTTGCCGGCGGAGGCCGATGCGCCGGCGATCGCGGCAGTCTTGGCGGCGCGCTACCGGCCCGCTGCCGAAGGTCTGCCGCCCGGCCATCCGCTGGCCCGGCTCCACCTCCTGCTCCAGCAGACGGCCCAGGCGGGTGGCGAGCGCGCCGCCGGTCGCCGGGGCGGTCGCCGTGGCCGCGGCGAGACCGGCGCCTAGCCCATCAGCCGCTCCAGCGTCGCGACTTCGTCGGCCTCTTCCGCCGGCTTGTCCCAGCGGATGCGGTGGAAGCGCGGGAAGCGCAAGGCGAGGCCGGATTTGTGCCGCGTCGATGGATGGACGCCGTCGAAGGCGAATTCGACGACCAAAGCGGGGCTGAGTACCCGCACCGGGCCGAAGCGCTCCACCGTATTGTTGCGCACGAAGCGGTCGAGCTGCTTCAGCTCCTCGTCGGTGAAGCCGGAATAGGCCTTGCCCACCGGCACCAGTTCGCGCGCACCCTCTTCGGATGGCCGCCAGCAGCCGAAGGTGAAATCGGAATAGAACGAGCTGCGCTTGCCATGGCCGCGCTGGGCATACATCAGCACCGCGTCGATGGTGAGCGCGTCGCGCTTCCACTTGAACCAGTGGCCTTTCACCCGGCCGGCGAGATAGGGGCTCTCCCAGCGCTTCAGCATCAACCCCTCGATGCCGGCGCTGCGGGCGTCGGCCCTGAGCCGCGCCAGTGCCGGCCAATCGGCGAAGGCGATGAGCGGCGAGAGGTCGAGACGCGGCCGCGGCTGCTCCGCGAACCACGCCTCCAGCCGCGCGCGGCGTTCGCGCAAGGGCAGCGGGCGCAGATCCTCCGCGCCGATCGAGAGCACGTCGTAGAGCCGCACATGCGCCGGATTGGCGAGGATCAGCGCGGCGCCCGGCTTCTTGCGGTTGAGGCGCTGCTGCAGATCGTTGAAAGGCGCCACCTCGATCTCGCCATCCCTCGGGCGCGCCACCAGCAACTCGCCGTCGAGCACGGCGTCGAAATCCAGCGCCTCGACCAAATCGGGAAAGGCCTGGGTGATCTCTTCGCCGGCGCGGGAATAAAGCCGCGCCTGACCGGGGCCCTCACTTCCACCCTCGGCGGCGATCTGCACCCGGATGCCGTCCCATTTCCATTCGGCGCAGAAATCGTGCGGGGCGAGTGCCGCGAAGTCGCCTTCCTCGATCGGGTGCGAGAGCATCAGCGGGCGGAAGCCGAGCACGTTGCGCGCGGCGGGGCGCAACGCTGCGCCGGTCACCCAGGCGAAGATCTCGCCATAGGGCGGCGCGTGCTGCGGCCAGATCTCCTCGATCTCCTCCAGCGGCACGGCGCCCAGCTGGCTCAGCGCCGTCTTCGCCAGGCGCGCGGAAACGCCGACGCGCAAGGCGCCGGAGGCGAGCTTCAGCAGCGCCCAGCGCCCGGTGGGATCGAGCCCGTCGAGCCAGCCCGCCATCAGCATCATCGCCTCCGCCTTCGCCGCGAGGCGCAGGCGCTCGATCACCTCGGCGAGGCGGGGCGGCGGATGTTGCGCGGCCGCGTCGGCGGGCCAGATAAGGGCGATCGTCTCGGCCAGATCGCCGACATAGTCGTAGGACCAGCCGAACAATTCCGGGTCGACGCGCCCGGCGACCATCTCGCGCAGCGCCGCCGGCTTCAGGCCGGGCAGATCGATCTCGCCGCACAAAGCCGCGAGCGCATAGCCGCGATCGGGGTCCGGTACGCGGCGCAGGTAATCCGCGATCAGCGCCAGCTTGCCGTTGCGCGCCGGCTGGTAGGAAAGGGCGTCGAGCAGATCGGCGAAGGGCTGCATCAGCTCGCCACCCGGCGAGACCCGGCGCTGCAACACCTCCCTTCCCCACCTTCTCCCACAAGGGGGGAAGGGGTTTTCATTCGGCGCTTCCGCGATCTGTGCAGTGGAGAAACATAAAGACTCGCGCAACTGCGTTCCTTCCCCTCTTGCCGAGGAAGGACAGGAAGCAGGGTGGGGCCTGAACCCGCTTTCATGATTCTTCGTCCTCGTAGCCGACCAGCGACAGCGCGCGGGCCTTGCGGCCGCTTTGCGTGATGGCGTGGATCAGCGCTTCCTCGCGGCCATGGGTCACCCAGATCTCCGGCGCGCCGACGTCCTGCACCGTCTGCAAGAGCTCGTCCCAGTCGCAATGGTCGGAGATGATGAGCGGCAGCTCGGCGCGCGCCTGTTTGGCGCGGGCGCGGATGCGCATCCAGCCCGACGCGACGGCCGGTACCGGGTCGCCCAGCCGCCGGCTCCAGATCTCGCCAATGGCCGAGGGCGGGCAGAGCACGATCTCATTCTTGATCTTCGCCGTGTCGGCCACCGTCGCCGGCAGCAGCACGCCCAGGTCTTGGCCGAGTTGCACGTAGAGATCGCACAAAGCCTGGTGCGCGCCGTGCAGGTAGATCGGCCGGTCGTAGCCCGCGCGACGCAACAGCGCGATGACGCGCTGGCATTTGCCGAGCGAATAGGCGCCGACCAGAACGTTGCGGTCGGGGAACAGATCGCGCGCATGCAGGATCTTGGCGATCTCCTGCCTGTCCGGCGGATGGTGGAACACCGGCAGGCCGAAGGTCGCCTCGGTGATGAAGACGTCGCATTTGACCGGCGTGAAAGGTGGGCAGGTCGGATCGAAGCGCCGCTTGTAGTCGCCGGAGATGACGGCGCGGCTGCCGCCATGCTCCAGCACCACCTGGGCGCTGCCGAGGATGTGGCCGGCGGGCTCCAGCATGAGGGTGACGTCGCCCAGCGCGATGCGCTCGCCATAGCCGAGCGCCTGGGTCTCCCGCGCGAAGCCGTCGCCGTAGCGCACGCCCATGATGGCCAGCGTCTCCACCGTCGCCGCCACCTTGCCGTGCCCGGCACGGGCGTGGTCGCCATGGCCATGGGTGATCACCGCCCGGTCGACCGGGCGCGACGGGTCGATGAAGAACCCGCCCGGCTCGCAATAAAGCCCGCCGGGCAGAGCTTTCAGCCACGTCTGGGGGTACAAGGTCATTGATATCCCGCGGATACAAAATCGTTGTCTTGCCAGTCCTTTAACCTATGATGATCCGGTTTTGTTCCGCAAGCTGTCATGAATGAAAAGCGCGATCTGAGCCTGCTGCCGGCCCGTTTTGCCACCTGGTTCCAGAGCCGGGGCTGGGCGGCGCATGACCATCAGCTGGCGGTGCTGGCGGCGGTCCAGGCCGGGCGTTCGGCGCTGCTGATTGCGCCGACCGGCGGCGGCAAGACGCTGGCCGGATTCCTGCCGAGCCTGGTCGAGCTGGTGGAAAGCGATCCCAAGACCAAGCGGACCGGCATCCACACCCTCTACATCTCGCCGCTGAAGGCGCTGACCGTCGACGTGGCGCGCAACCTGGAAACGCCGATCGCGGAAATGGGCCTGCCCATCGAGAGCGAGACGCGCACGGGCGACACGCCGCAGAACCGGCGCCAGAGGCAGCGCAAGCATCCGCCGCATATCCTGCTGACCACGCCGGAGAGCCTGGCCTTGCTGCTCTCCTATGACGAGGCCTCGGCGTATTTCAGCGAGCTCCGGACCGTCATCATCGACGAATTGCATGCGCTGGCGGATTCCAAGCGCGGGCAGCTGCTTTCGCTCGGCCTCGCGCGGCTGGCGCGGCTGGCGCCGCACTGCCGCTTCCTCGGCTTGAGCGCGACGGTGGCGGACCCGGAGCGCCTGGCTGGGCATCTCAAGTTCGGAGCGCGGCAACTCGACATCATCCGCGGACGCGACGGGGCGCGGCCGGAGATCGGCATCATCGTGCCGGAGGTGCGCATGCCCTGGGGCGGGCGCATGGCGCTGCATGCGGTGCCGGCGGTCTATGAGCAGATCAAGCGGCACAAGACCACGCTGGTCTTCGTCAACACCCGCGCCCAGGCGGAGCTGGTGTTCCAGGCGCTGTGGCGGCTGAACGACGACAACCTGGCGATCGGGCTGCATCACGGCTCCCTTGCCGTGGAGCAGCGGCGCAAGATCGAAGCGGCGATGGCGAAGGGCGCCTTGCGCGCGGTGGTCGCCACCTCCTCGCTCGATCTCGGCATCGACTGGGGCGACATCGACCTCGTCATCCAGGTGGGCGCACCCAAGGGCGCCAGCCGCCTGCTGCAGCGCATCGGCCGCGCCAATCACCGGCTGGACGAGCCGAGCCGCGCCTTGCTGGTGCCGGCCAACCGCTTCGAGGTGCTGGAATGCAAGGCGGCGATCGACGCCACGATGGCCAAGGACCTCGACGAATACCCGCCGCGGCCCTATTGCCTCGACGTGCTGGCCCAGCACATCCTCGGCCTCGCCTGTTCGGGACCCGTTCAGCCCGACGCGCTCTATGACGAAGTCCGCGACGCGGCGCCCTATGCCGATCTGCCGCGCGACGAATTCGACCGCGTCTTCGGCTTCGTGCGCGACGGCGGCTATGCGCTGAAGGCCTATGAGCGCTGGCGGCGCCTGCGCGAAATCGGCGGCGGCTGGCGCGCCGCCAACCCGACGGTCATCCGGCAATACCGCATGAATGTCGGCACCATCGTCGAATCGCCGATGCTGAAAGTGCGGCTCGGCCGCGGCATGGCGCTGGGTGAGGTGGAAGAGTATTTCGTCCAGGGCCTGCTGCCCGGCGACACCTTCATGTTCGCCGGGCGGCTGCTGCGCTTCGAGGGCATCCACGAGATGTCGGTGATCTGCTCGCTGGCCAAGAGCGGCGAGCCCAAGGTGCCGGTCTATGGCGGCGGCCGCCTGCCGCTGACCTCGGGTCTGGCGGAGCGGGTGCGCGGCATCCTCGCCGATCCGCGCCAGCATGGCGATCTGCCGGCGGAGGTGCAGGAATGGTTGCGGCTGCAGCGCTGGCGCTCGACCCTGCCCGGCCGCGACCGGCTCCTCATCGAGAGCTTCCCGCGCGGCAACAAGGAGTTCCTGGTCGCCTATTGCTTCGAGGGCCGCATCGCGCACCAGACGCTGGGCATGCTGCTGACAAGGCGCATGGAGCGCGCCGGGCTGAAGCCGCTCGGCTTCGTCGCCACCGATTACGTGCTGGCCACCTGGGCGCTCGGCGCACCGACCCAGGAGCAGATCGACCGGCTGTTCGAGATCGACATGCTGGGCGACGATCTCGAGGAATGGATGGACGATTCCTCCATGCTGCGGCGGAGTTTCCGCAACGTCGCGGTGATCGCCGGGTTGATCGAGCGCCGCCATCCGGGCGAAGAAAAGACGCGCAAGCAGATCACCTTCAACGCCGATTTGATCTACGACGTGCTGCGCAAGCACGAGCCCGACCACATCCTGTTGCGCGCGACGCGCCAGGACGCCGCCTGGAACCTCGCCGATCTGCAGCGCCTGGGCGATTTCCTGAAGCGGGTGCAGGGCAGGATCGACCTGCGGCGGATCGACCGGGTGACCCCGCTGGCGGTGCCGGTGCTGATCAATCTCGGCGCCACCGAAGTGGGCGGCGAGGCGATGGACGCGTTGCTGGAGGAAGCCGCGGCGGAGCTGATCGAGGAGGCGACCAGCATGCGGCCGGGACAGGCGGCGCTCCTCTAGGTAGGTTACTGCAGTTGGTGTAGTTAGGTGTTGATCCAGCAATGGCCGAGAGGCAGGGATGCAAAAGCACGCTGAACGGATCGGGGCGCTTCTCGCTGAAGCAGGGTTGCATGGAGCCCTGGTTGCATCCCGGCAGGATGATCAAAGCTTTGGCGACGCGGAGGCCATCTATCAAGTGGGATCATTGCTGCTGCGGTTTGTGCGGGATCGTGGCCAGGACTTCTTGGATATTGCGGCGGTCAATGCGCCTGATCAGTTCCATAGATTTGATGATGTTGAAATCGCCACGGGTTTGAAGACCGAGACACAAAACCCCATGGAAGATCGTCCCGAAGGAATCGCCGATACTGTTGCTCGCATAGCAAGTCTCGTTCCTGTCATGGAGACCGCATTCGATGGGCAGCACATAGCCGAAACGGTAGGCAAGATCGCGGGCGTGTCGGAAAGCCGTGGCGAGGGGATGCGGGGCATTCTAGGAAGGGCGGTCGGTGCCGCGCAAAATCCAGATAAATGAAAACCCCAGATACACGTCTAACCTGGCACGGCCTCGGCCTCGCGCTGACGCTCGACGGCGCCTTGCTGTGGCCGGAGGAGCGGCTGCTGATCGCGGCGGATCTGCACCTGGAGAAGGGCTCGTCCTTCGCCGGCAGCGTCGGGCGTCTGCTGCCGCCCTATGACAGCGCGCAGACGGTGGCGCGCCTGGAGCGGCTCATTGAAACGCATCAGCCGCGGCGCGTGGTGGCGCTGGGCGATTCCTTTCACGACCGCGCCGGGGCCAATCGCCTGGATGACGCTGTCGCTTCGCGCATCCGGCGCCTGACCGAGCTGACCGATTGGATCTGGGTCCAGGGCAACCATGATCCCAGGCCGCCGGCCCATCTCGGCGGGCGCGGCGTGGCCGAACTGGCGCTGGGGCCGCTGACCTTCCGCCATGATGCCATTGGAGCGGACGAAGCGGGCGGCGAGGTGATCGGCCACTACCACCCGGTCGCCACCATCGCCACGCGCGGACGCAGCTTCCGCCGCCGCTGCTTCGTCATCGGCGCGCGGCGCCTGCTGCTGCCGGCCTTCGGCGCCTATGCCGGGGGCCTGAGCGTGCGCGCCGCCGCGATCCGCGGCCTGATCGACGCGGATGCCCGCCTCGCTTTGCTCGGGCGCGACCGGGTGCATCTCTTCCCCTATGCGGCGGCGCTCGCGGATCCGGACGCCTGAGCGGTCCGCGGCATTCCGGCGCAGGCGCCGCGCTTGCCAATAAATAATAATATCATTATATATGCATGGATGGAAAAAAGAGCGCCCCTGGACGATCTGCGCGCCGCCGCCGGGCGGGCCGCGGAATTCCTGCGCCTGCTGGCGAACGAGAACCGGCTCGTCATCCTTTGCGCCCTGGGCGAGGGCGAGATGTCGGTCGGCGCGCTCGCCGACGAGCTCGGCACTTCGCAGCCCAACGTCTCGCAGCACCTGGCGAAACTGCGCGCGCTGGATCTGGTCGCGGCGCGGCGCGACGGCACCACCATCCTCTATTCGCTCAACAGCCGCGACGCGGCGGCGATCATCGGCGTGCTGCAGCGGCGCTATTGCCCGCCACCCGGGAAGGTTCCTGCCGCCAAGACCCGGGCGAAATCCACGACAAAACGGAGCAAAGCCGCATGAGTCCCGATTTCACCCCCGTGAGCGCCGCGATTGGCGGCGGCCTGATCGGCCTCGCCGCCGCGTTGCTCTGGCTGGCGCTCGGCCGCATCGCCGGCATCAGCGGCATTCTCGGCCAGGCGATCGGCGCCGCGACGAGCGGAGCCGAGCGCCTGTGGCGCATCCTGTTCCTGCTGGGCCTGCCGCTCGGCGCGTGGCTGGCGGTGCAACTGGGTCTGGCCGGCTTGCCCAGCGCGCCGCCGACCAACCTGGCGCTTGCCGTGATCGGCGGCCTGTTGGTCGGATTCGGCACACGGCTCGGCTCCGGCTGCACCAGCGGCCACGGCATCTGCGGCTTGGCGCGGCTGTCGCCGCGCTCGCTTGCCGCCACCATCGTCTTCATGGCCGGCGGCATGGCGAGCGTCTTCGTGCTGCGCCACCTGATCGGAGGGTAACGGAATGCGCATGTCCCTGATCGCCCTCGTCGCCGGGCTGCTGCTCGGTCTAGGCCTCGCCATCTCCGGCATGTTCGACCCGGCTAAGGTGCTGGGTTTCCTCGACATCGCCGCCATCGCCAGCGGCGGCTGGGACCCCAGCCTCGCCTTCGTCATGGCGGGCGGGCTTGCCGTCACGCTGCCGGCCTTCCAGGTCGCCCGGCGCTGGTCGCAGCCGGTCGCCGCCGAGAAATTTCACACGCCGAGCGCCGCCGGCATCGATGCGAAGCTGATCACCGGCGCCCTGCTCTTCGGCATCGGCTGGGGCCTCGTCGGCTACTGCCCCGGCCCGGCCGTGGCCGCGCTCGCCTTCGGCGCCACCGGCACCATTGTCTTCGCCCTGGCGATGGCGGCGGGCATGCTGCTGCACGGCGCGTTCGCCACCCGGCGTTAGGGTTCCTTCAGCACGGTCCGGATCAGCTCGCCGCAGGCGATGCTCCTGGCGTCCCCGGCCTCGACCAGGGGAAAGCCCTGGACCTCGCCGATGGAGATTTCCGGCTTGCCAATCTTGCCCTTGACCGCCACCGGCGCATCGACGTCGAGCAGGCTGAAATCCTTGGCATCGGCCTCGACCAGCATGTCGAGGGTCTGCGCCTTGAGATCGGCGCCGCCGCGGAAATAGAGCACCGAATCCGTCGTGTCCATGATGAAGGGCGAGAAGCCCGCCTTGCCGTCGACGAAGGTGATCTTGCCGGCGGTGCAGCGGATCGGGATCTTGTTGTCGCCTTCGATGAAGATGATCAGCGCCTGGCCGATGTCGAGCCCGGCCAGCTCGACCGCCAAGTAGCTGATCGACCCGCCATCCATGATTACCCGCACGTCGCCATCGGCGCTCGCCATCACGTCGGCCAGCGAGCGGCCATTGCCGTTCAGGTTCACGCGCCCGTCGATCTTGCCGCTGGTGGCGTCGAAATACGCGGTGCCTTCGAAGAAGGCAGCGAGCTCAATGTCCCGCAGCGCCAGATCGGCGCCCACCTCCGCCGGCTTGGCGTTGGAATCGAGCGACAGCGTGCCGGCAACGCTGCCTTTCGCCATGGTGAGGTTCAGCGGGTCGACGATCGCGCGGCCGTTCTCGACCTTGACCCGGAAGGCCATCGCCGTCACCTGGATGAACTTCTCCGAGCGCACCTGCGCGGCATCCAGCTGCACGTCCATGTCCATGATCTTCAGCTTGTCGACGTTGAGCGGCAGGTCGGGAAAGATGCTGTCCCGCTTGTCCAGCGTCTCGGCGACCTCTTCCTGTTCCGCCGAGGCGGTTTCGCCGCCCTCGGTCTTCGGCGGCACGCCGACCAGCGGGCCGAGATCGTCGAAATCCAGCAGCTTGGATTTCAGCTTGGCGGCGAGGAAGGGCCGTTCCGGCGCGTAGTCGATGCTGAGCGAGCCGGCGAGATCGCTGTCGCCGACCTTGCCGGCGAAGTTCTCGAAGCGCCACAGATCGCCCTCGCGCAGCAATTGCCCCGACAGATCGTAGGGCGGCGTCGGCGGTGCCGGCACGCCCAGGACCGGGAACACATCCGCCAGATCCGGCCCGCTCAGATGCAGCTTCAGGTCCGTGCCCTCCAGGGCGATGGGGTCCTGCGCCGTTCCCTCCACCTCCACCTCGGTGGCGCCGAAGGCGATCCGCAATCGCAGCGGATAGGGCTGCTCGGAATTGCGCAGCATCTCGAACGGGCCGCCGGCGAAGGCGACGTCGAGCTTGCGGCCTTCCAGTTCGCCCTGGCCGGTGAAGCTGATGGCCTGCTGGCCCGCGGCCTCGCCGGCGCCGAAGCTGAGCACGCCATCCAGCGCCAGCTTTCGCCCCGGATCGGTATATTTCAGCGTGCCGTCGGTGATCTCGAGTTCGTCGATGGCGGGGGCCTCGGCGCGCTCCTCCGGCGCCACCACCTCCGCCGCCGCGTTCACCGCCGGCTGGGCGCCGAAGGACCAGTTGGTCGCCCCCTCCGCATTGCGCTCAAGGAACAGCTTCGGCCGGTCGATCCTGAGGCGCGGCAGATCGAAATTGCCCCACAGGATCGGCAACAGGCGCAGCTCGAACTCGATCAAGCGGGTTTCCAGGAAATTCTCGCCCGCCGCCCAATCGACATTGGCGACGACGACATCGCTGAGCCGCACATGGGTGACGCGGCCCCAATCGATGTCGGCGGCGCCGATGGTCACTTCCCGGCCCAGCATGCCGCTGATCCGCGCCGTCGCCTCTTCGAGGCCGCGGCCGGACTGGACGAGGTAATAGAGACCGAGAATGGCCGCGCCGACGAGGACCGTCACGATCCCCAGCGCAACGGCGCAGGCGATGAGGATTCGCCGCAGCCAGGGCCGGCGGCCCAGGCGGTTCATCCCACGCTGCCCGTGACCGGCAGGACGATGCCGGTGATGTAGCTGGAGCAGCTGGGCGCCGCCAGGAACACATAGGCCGGCGACAATTCCTCCGGCTGCGCCGGCCGGCGCATATCTGTGTCGGCGCCGAACTGGCGGATCTTCTCTGCGTCCTTGTCGGCGGGATTGAGCGGCGTCCAGACGGGACCGGGCGCCACCGCGTTCACCCGGATGCCGCGGTCGAGCACGTTCTTGGCCAGTGACTTGGTGAAGGCGTGGATGGCGCCCTTGGTCGCGGCGTAGTCCAGCAGCTCCGCGCTGCCATGCAGGCCGACGACGGAGCCGGTGTTGATGATGGCGGAACCGGGCGCCATCTCCGGCAGCACCGCCTCGGCCATGTGGAAATAGCCGAAGACGTTGGTGCGGAAGGTCTCGTCCAGGCGCTCCTCAGAGATCTCGCCGATTTTCCTGGCGTGCAGCTGGAAGGCGGCGTTGTTGACCAGGATGTCGACCCGGCCGAACGCCGCCTTGGTTTGCTCGACCACCCTGGCGCAGAACGCGCGGTCCTTCACGTCGCCGGAGAACAGGATGGCGCGGCCGCCCTCGCGCTCGACCCGGCGCCTGGTCTCCGCGGCGTCGTCATGCTCGTTCAGGTAGGCGATGGCGACATCCGCGCCTTCACGGGCATAAAGCACGGCGACGGCCCTGCCGATGCCGGAATCACCGCCGGTGACGATGGCGACCTTGCCCGCGAGCTTGCCGCTGCCACGATAGGTGGGGGCGTCATAGGCCGGCTGCAGGTCCATCTCCGCCTCGTCGCCCGGCTTGGCGATGGTCTCGCCAGGCAGGGGCGTTCCGGGATAGTTACGCTCGGCGGTCTTGGGCGGCTGCTTCTTGCCCTCGTCCTGCCGGGCCTGATCGCGGGCAAGCTGCTCCTGGTGCAGCTCCTCCTGGCGCGTGGCGATGTTGTCGACGCTGTCCGGCCTTTGCTTCTGGGAACCGATGGGCACGCTGCGCTTGGTCATGGTCGCCTCGCTCCGCGCCGGCGCCGGCCGGCGATATTCGATTGAACTCAGGAATGGCAAAGGTTTAATGCCCCGAACCCGCGGCAGTTCCGCGCCCTGCGCCGGATGGGTTGTGCCAGGCGGGACGGGCCGGACGGAACGTATGCGAGAGGCGTCCGTTAACCCGTCGCAGGTTTGAAGAGAGGCCTCGATGGCAGGCGCGACAAGGCAGCGACGGCTGCATCCGGTGTTCGATGGCTACGACGAAATCGACGTGGCCTCGATCGATTCCTTTCCCGCCTCTGACCCGCCGGGCTGGATCGAGACGAAGGCGAAGCCATGCGGAAATCCGCCCGCGGCTCCGGCCTCGCCGCGCACGCCGCGCCAACGCGGTGCGAAACGGCACAAGTAAGACAAGTAAGAGAAGGGGGCGTTCCTCGCCGCGCCGGCTCCGCCGGGTGCGCTCACGGGCGCTGCAACACCTGCCGCGGTGAAACACTTGGCGGGCCGGCGTGTTTGTTCTGCGCCCCGCCCACCCTCATTCATATCGGAGCCCAAATGCCCAGCCGCAAGAAAACCCCGAGCAAAGGCCGGAAGCCCGCGTCCAGCAGCGTCAAGACCGCGCGCACCAAGGCGGCCCCGAAGAACGCTTCCACCCGGCCCGGCGCACGGGCGGCAGGGAAGTCGTCGGCGCGTGCGACTGTCAGCGGCCCCGCGCATCGGGCCGGTGCCGCGGAGATCGAGGACGCCGCGACGGCGAAGCTCGCCGGGGCCGAGAGCCTCGCCGCGGCCTTCCCGCACAACGCCGCCAAGCCAAGCGAATTCGGCAGGCCCGCCACGCCCGCAGAGGGCCAATCCGTTGAGCCGCCGCACCCGGTGGTGACCGGCAGCACGCTCGCGGAAACCAATGCCTCGCCGAAGGTCGGCCGCGGCATTCCGGAACTCAGCCACAACCCGGCCAGCGGATCGCTCGACCGGGTCCGGGTGGATTCCGGCGGGCGCGCCCTCACCACCAACCAGGGTGTGGCGGTGGCGGACAACCAGAACTCCCTGAAAGCGGGGCTGCGCGGCCCGGCCCTGCTGGAAGACTTCATCCTGCGCGAGAAGATCACGCATTTCGACCACGAGCGCATTCCCGAGCGTGTCGTGCACGCCCGCGGCTCCGGCGCGCATGGCTATTTCGAATGCTATGAAAGCCTCCGTGACCTCACCCGGGCGTCGATCTTTGCCGAGGCCGGCAAGCGCACGCCGGTCTTCGCGCGATTCTCCACCGTGGCCGGTGAGCGCGGCTCCACCGATACCGCACGCGACGTGCGCGGCTTCGCCGTCAAGTTCTACACCGACGAGGGCAATTGGGACCTGGTCGGCAACAACATCCCGGTCTTCTTCATCCAGGACGCGATGAAGTTCCCCGATCTCGTCCACGCGGTGAAGCCGGAGCCGCACCATGCCATGCCACAGGCCGCCTCCGCCCACGACACCTTTTGGGATTTCGTGTCGCTGATGCCGGAATCCACCCATATGCTGATGTGGGTGATGTCAGACCGCGCCATCCCGCGCAGCTATCGCATGATGCAGGGCTTTGGTGTGCACACCTTCCGCTTCGTGAACGAAGCGGGCGACTCTCGCTTCGTCAAGTTCCACTGGAGCCCGCTCGCCGGCACACATGCGCTGGCCTGGGACGAGGCGGTGAAGATCTCCGGCGCGGATCCCGATTTCCACCGCCGCGACCTGTGGGAAGCGATCGAAGCCGGTGCCTACCCGGAATACGAGCTCGGCATCCAGGTCTTCACCGAACGGGAGGCGGAGCGCTTCTCCTTCGACGTGCTGGACGCCACCAAGATCGTGCCGGAGGAACTGGCGCCGGTGCGGCCGATCGGCCGGATGGTGCTGAACCGCAACCCCGACAACTTCTTCGCCGAGACCGAGCAGGTGGCCTTCTGCACCGCGCATATCGTGCCCGGCCTGGATTTCACCAACGACCCGCTGCTGGCCGGGCGCATCCATTCGTATGTGGACACGCAGATCAGTCGCCTGGGCGGCCCGAACTTCCACGAGATCCCGATCAACGCCCCGGTCGCGCAGGTGCACAACAACCAGCGCGACGGCATGCACCGCCAGGCGATTGCGCGCGGCCGCGTGGCCTATGAGCCCAACTCGCTGGCCGGCGGCTGCCCGTTCCAGGCCGGCATGCAAGGCTTCCGCTCCTTCCCGCAGCCGGTGGCCGAGGACAAGGTGCGCGGCAAGCCCGAGAAATTCGCCGAGCACTACGCCCAGGCGACCCTGTTCTGGAACAGCCAGAGCGCGGTGGAGCAGCAGCACATCATCCGCGCCTATCGCTTCGAGCTGACGCGCGTGCAGATCGCGGCCGTGCGGGAGCGGGTGGTGGCGCAATTGCGCAACGTGGACGAGGGCCTGGCGCGAGCGGTGGCCGACGGGCTTGGCATGACGATCCTGCCCGACCCACTGCCGTTGCTGGTCGCCAGGCCGAAGAAGCCCGAGGTGCAGCACTCCGCTGCCCTGTCGCTGTTCGCCCGTCCGGGTCAGATCGGCATCGCGACGCGCCGCATCGCTATCCTGGTCGGCGACGGCGTCGACGGCACGGCTGCCATGGACCTGCATCGCGGACTCTCCGACCGGGGCGCCGTGCCGCGCTTCGTCGGCGTGAAGATGGGCGCTCCGCGAAGCGGAACGGGTGATCCGGTGGAAGTCGAAGTCTCGCTCGAAGGCATGCCCTCGGTTCTGTGGGATGCGATGATCGTGCCCGACGGCATCGCCGAATACCTGTCGCAATCCGGCCAGGCGCTGGAATTCCTGCGCGACCAGTACCGCCATTGCAAGCCGATCCTGCTGCTGGGCGATGCGCGCGCGCTGCTGGAACGGCTTGGCGTCCCGGCAGAATTACCCTCCGGCGCACCCGATGCCGCGCTGTTGCAGTTCCCGGCCGGAAAGACGGCCGCGGCACTGGCCGAGTTCATCGCCGCGCTCGGCATGCACCGCAACTTCGCACGCGAGACCGACCCGCCGCGCATCTAGTAGCGGGCTGCCATGCCCGGTGGCAATGCGGAACGCGCCGCGCAAGCCGGACGGGTAGACTCACGTAACCAAAGATCATCGCTGCGATCAGGAGGATGACAGAAGAAACCCCGTAGAAACCCTGGCAATTGTCATCACTTCGATCATATTTGACGCAGGTGCGCGGGCCCGCCGGTCGACCCGCGCCGGCTTCGCGACGAAGCCGTCACGAGGGGGAGATGGCCTGGATGGAAGACATGGACGAGCTTCTGGCCTTTATGCCGGAAGCCGTGATCGCGGTCGATCCCGACCACCGTATCGTCTATTGGAATCCAGGCGCGGAGCGCGTGTTCGGCCACAGCGCTTCGGAGATTCTCGGCCGCCAGCTCGAACTCCTCATTCCCGGCTTCCTCCGCCATCGCCACCGACAGCATGTCGCGGATTTCGAGAGCTCGAACTCGCGCGCCCGCGTGATGCACGAACTGCGCGAAGTCTCCGGCCAGCGGCGCGACGGCAGCCTGTTTCCCGCCGAGGTGACCATCGTGCGCGGGCGCTGGAGGAAGACCCCGGTCGTCTTCGCCATCCTGCGCGACGTGACCGAGGCGAAGATGCGCCAGGCGGCGGTGCTGGCCTCGGAGCAGAAGTACCGTGCCATCCTGCAGGGCTCGCCCGAGGCCATCCTGATCGCCGACGGGGCCGGCCGGCTCACCGAGGTCAACGCGGCTGCGGCGCGGCTGTTCGGCTGCGGCGTCGAGGACCTGGTCGGCCTGCACCAGAGCGAGCTGCATCCCGAAGAGCACCGCGACAAGTTCCGCCAGACTTTCCGCGAGCACATCGAGATCGGCCGCATCCTGGTTCCCGACGGCCTGATCCAGCGGTCGAACGGCGAAGTCGTCCCGGTGGAGATCTCCGCCTCGCCGGTCTTCTTCAACGGCGAGATGCGCCTGGTCGGCTTCTTCCGCGACATGTCGGAGCACCTGCGGCACGAAGCGCAACTGCGCGACGCGCTGCTGCGCGCCAATGCGGCGGTCGAATCGAAGCGCATGTTCCTGGCCAATATGAGCCACGAGCTGCGCACGCCGCTCAACAGCGTGATCGGCTTCTCCGATCTCATCGCGCGCGAGATCCACGGGCCGCACGCGCATGCCAGCTACCGGGAATACGGCGCCATCATCCGCCAGAGCGGCGAGCATCTGCTATCGGTGGTAAACGACGTGCTCGACCTATCGCGCATCGAGACCGGGAATTACCGCCTCGACGAGGAAATGGCGGTGCTTGCCGACGTGGTGGAGGACGTCCGCCGCATGCTGGCGAACTTGATCGCCGATGCACGCGTGACGTTCGAGGCCGACCTCGACGCCCACGCAATCCGCGCCGACCGCCGCGCCGTCAAGCAGATGCTGGTCAACCTGCTGTCCAATGCGCTGAAGTTCACCCGTCCGGGCGGCCGCATCTCGGTGACGGCCCTGGCCGAGCCGGCGGGGGAGCTGGCGATCTGCGTCGCCGACACCGGCATCGGCATCCCGAAGCAGCGGCTGGCGTCGCTCTTCGAGCCCTTCTTCAGCGGCGAGGACACCTTCACCAAGCAGAAAGGCGGCACGGGAATCGGCCTTGCCATCACCAAGCGGCTGATCGAGTTGCATGGCGGCCGCATCGAGATCGAGAGCGCGGCCAACCGGGGCACGACCGTGCGCCTGTTCTTTCCCGCATTCCGGCGCGGACCGGCGAGCGCAACAGAGGACCGTCCGCCAATCGCCTATTGAGGCGGGCCCGAGCCCCGCGCCGGAATCCGTCAGCCGCGGCGGCGTGCCGCCAGCAGCCAGGCCGGGTGGTCGATCACGGCCCGAATCAGGTCGGACTGGCGCGCGCAATTCATTTTCACGAACATGTTCTTCACCTGCGTCCGCGCAGTGAACGGCGAGATGCCGAGCGCCTTGCTGGCATGCGTGATGCTGTACCCGGCGACCAGCAGGCGCAGGAGGCGCGCCTCGGCATTGGTCACACCGAAAAGCCCCACCAGGGCGGTGGCCGGCGGAAGGCGGCTGTGGTCGGCGTCGGAGATCAGGATCGCCGCGCGGCATCCGGCCGAGCCGGGTGCGCCATCGCCCGGCCGCAGCGGCGTCACCAGGATGGAATATGGCGGCTTGCCCGAAGGCCGGCCGAGTTTCAACGCCGGGCCGGCACGGCCCCCGACGCCATCGAGCACCAGGTTGGCCTGCGCGACGGCCTGCCTGAGCCAGGCGTTCTCCGCCGTCGCGTGGATGATCACCGCCCCCGTCCGGTCGAGACCGACGCCGTCATTGCCGGCCAGGATCTCGGTCGCCGCCTTGTTCTGGAACACCACGCGGCCGACCGCATCGACCATGATGAAGCCGATGGCGAGGCAGTCGAGCGCCGCCTCGCTGGCTGCACCGGTGATGTTCGTGCTGGCCAGCCGGTGGTTGACCTGCAGCGCGCGCCGGAAATGCGGCGCCAGGCGTTGCAGCAGCGCGACGTTCGCCGGCTCGTTCCGCGCCGTGCGTTCGGGATAGATGACGCTGACGGCGATGAAGCGGTCGTTGTCCTGATGGATGGTGACACCGACACCGCTCAGGAGACTCTGCGGACGCATATAGTCGGCATAGAACTCGGTCTTGAGGAATTCCGCCCGGCCCAGCATGAATTCCGCCGGTGTGGCCAGGCCGACCGGGCGCTTCTTCAGGTTCCTGAGCCACGGATTCACGGCAGCATAATAGTCGTTGTAGGCGTCGACCCAGGTCCGCTCCCAGCTGGCGGAAGTGATTGGGAAGTTGCCGCGGCCGAGACGCAGATCGTGATGCAGCATGGTGCCCCGGCCGTCGGGATATTGCCCGCAGAAGGCGTCGACGGCGGCCTGCCACTGATCGGGATCCGCAGCGGCGGCATAGATCTTCTCGATGATGTCGAAGAGAACGGCCTCGCCTGGCTCCATCTTCGCCCCACCCGTGCCGCGCTTTTCGCACCCGCAGCATTCAACCAATAGCGGTTTTTGCCGGCCAAGGAAAGTCGCCCCGTGATTGAGCGGCTTCTGCTTAGCGCGCGGCGGCGCGGACTACCCGGATCGCGTGTCCGGAGTCGAGCGTCAGACGCCATGTAGGCGCGCCCAAGGCCCGGTTATGCAAGGTTCCCTGCGCGTGCCAGGCACTTCCCTCGAGAGGGAAACCGGGACGAAACCCGGCCGACAACCATGACGGGATGACAGCAATCTTGGTGCTGCCGTGGACCCCGCCCGTAATGGCACATTTGGTTGTATAGCTTTCAACTAAAATCTTAGACGAATACCCCAAATAGGTGATGCGACCTGCGCAGCGGCAGGAGCATCCTTTTCTCTTGGATGGGGCAACGTGTCGCGGATGAGGCAGGCGGCACGTTGGCGCGGGGTGAGGCGTTGATCCGGCGGCCGTCGGACAATGCGCTCGCGCGCGGTGGCTGCGCAGCGGCAAGGGGGCTTTGGGCACATGAGGGCTAGACATCTGGGACCAATCCTGGGCGCCGCGCTGGCGCTAGGCCTCGTCGCCGCGGAAGCATCGGCCGAGACGCTGGAGCAGGCTCTGGCCGAGCTTCTCGCCGACAATCCCAGAATTCGCGCTGCGCGCGAGAATGTGGTGGCCCAGACCGAGGGTCAGCGCGAGGCCTTCTCCGCCTATTATCCGACCCTGGCGCTGGCCAGCGATGCCGGTTGGGAATACACCAATTCTCCCACGCGCCGTAGCGCCGACCAGGACCCGCTCAGCACCGATCGCGAGAGCGCGACGCTGACGCTGAGCGAGACGATCTGGGACGGCAACCGGCGCGAGGCGCTCTACGATATCTCGAAGCTGAACAAGAACGTCGCCGACCTGTCGCTGAACGTCACGCTCCAGGACCTGCTGTTCGAGGCCATCGTCGCCTATCACGAGGTCATCCGGAACGTTCGCCTGATCGACATCGCACTCGCCGACGAAGCCAGCCTGCAGCAGCAGCTGCAGCTGGAGGATGAGCGTGTCACGCGCGGCTCCGGCATCACGGTGGATGTGCTGCAGGCGAAGTCGCGGCTGCAACAGGCGAAGGAGCGGCGTGTGGCCTTCGAAGGCCGGCTGCGCGAAGCGATGGCGCGCTATACCGAGATCTACAACAAGGAGCCGGCAGTTGCCGACCTCGTCGAGCCGGTACCCCCGGTGGCGATGCTGCCCGAGGATGTCGAGGCGGCGACCTCCATCGCCATCAGCGACAGCCCGGTGCTGGCTGTCAGCGACCGCTCGATCGACATCGCCGCGCAGGAGCGTGCGGTGGCGCGCAGCGAGTTCTTCCCGACGCTCGAGCTCATCGGCCGCGCCAATTATGAGAACAATGTCGACGGCGTGTCGGGCGACCGCGACGATTACGCGGTCCTGGTCCAGGTGACCTGGGAGCTGTTCTCCGGATTCCGCACCACCGCGGCCTCGGCGCGGACCGCGGCGACCCACCGCCAGCGCATGGACGAGCGCACCGAGACCGCGCGCAAGATCGCCGAGGAGACGCAGCTGGCCTGGGAGGCGCTGCAGACCGCGCGCCAGCGCGTGGAGCTGCTGCAGAACGCGGTCAACATCGCCGAGGAGGTCTACAACGCGCGCGAGCGGTTGCGGGAAGCGGGCCGGGAGACCTCGCTCAACGTGCTCGATTCGCTGAGCGAATTGCGCACGGCGCAGATCAATTTCGTCAATGCAAGCTTCGACGCGCGGGTGTCCGTCTATCGGCTGCTGCGCGCCATCGGCCATTTGCATCCGCACAACATGGGCTTGACCGTCGCACAAGAATAATCCGACGGCGGCTGGGGATCGGCGTTTGGGAGGGCGTAGGCATGGTCGCGAGTGCTGATTTCGATCCGCGAGCGGCGGAATATGCGCTTAACCTGCAGAGCTCGAGTGACGGCGTCATCGTGCCGGGCGGCGATTGGCTGCTGACCGCCGAATTCGCCCGCAACGGTCAGGATCTCACCATCCGCGGCGCCGACGGCGTCAACGCCGTCGTGCCGGACTACTTCGCGGGCGATGCGCCGCCGCCGCTTATCACCGATTCCGGAGCCCGCCTCGAAGGCGCCCTGGTGGAGACATTGGCCGGCCCCCGCGCGCCGCTGCAATTCGCCGACCTCCAGCTGGCTCAGGCGAGCGACGCCACCGGCGCTATCGGCCGGGTCACCGCAATCGAGGGCGTGGTGCAGGTCAGCCGCGCCGACGGCTCCCAGGCGCAGCTGGCGGAGGGCGATGCGGTCTTTCTGCGCGACGTGATCCAGGCGGCGGCGGACGGCAAGATCTCGATCGAATTCGTCGACGGCACCAGCTTCGCCCTGTCCGACGGCGCGCGCATGACGCTGGACGAACTCGTCTTCAACCCTGGCGGCGGCAACACGTTCTCCGCCTCGGTCCTGCAGGGCACCTTCGTGTTCCTGACCGGCCAGATCGCGCCTTCCGGCGAGATGAACGTGACGACGCCGGTCGGGACGATCGGCGTGCGCGGCACCAAGGTGGTGTGCAAGCTGGCCGTCGAGGGCCAGGAGAGCACCATCATGCTGCTGGTCGACCCCGACGGCCATGTCGGCCGCGTGGAGGTGATCAACGGCGCGGGCTCGCAGATCCTCAGCCAGGCGAACCAGGCCACCCACGTGGTGAGCTTCTTCGTGGCGCCGAGCGAGCCGGTCATCCTGAGCGAGCCGGAGCTGCTTCAGCTGTTCGACGAAGCGATCCGCATGCTCGACCGGTCGAACGGGACGACCCCCGGCAACGAGGATCAGGGCGGCAGCAGCGCGGGCCCGGAATCCGGCGACACGGCGGAGAACGCGGAGCAGCAGCTCGATGAGGCGGCGGAGGCGCTGGGCGAGTTCGAGACCGCCGCGGGCGAGCCGACCGACCTGCCCCAGACATTCGTGCCGCTGCCGGACTTTTCCTTCCCTGATGCCCCGGCAACGACCTCGTTCACCACCGTGACGGCGGGCGGCGACATCCAATACGCGTCGGCCAGCTATGGCGATGACAGCTCCGGCGGGGACTGGCAGCCCGCGGATACGCGCGACACGGAAGAAGCTTCAGCGCCGCCGCCGCCACCGCCGCCCAGCCCCTATACCGTCATCTCCGGCGGCTCCGGCGACGACACGCTGGGCGGTGGCGCCAGTTCCGGCCAGCTCCAGATCTTCGGCAATGCCGGCAACGATACGCTTTCCGGCGGTACCCAAGCGGACAAGCTCGACGGCGGCGACGGCGACGACACCCTGGATGCGGGCCCCGGCGACGACGTGGTGCAGGGCGGATCGGGCAACGACCTGATCATCGGCGGATCGGGCGAGGGCGACGATCAGCTCGACGGCGGTGCGAACGTCGACACTGTCAAATACCAGAGCGCCAGCCAGGACATCGACGTCAACCTGACCACCGGCAAGGCGTCGGGTGACCCGCTGATCGGCAACGATACGCTCATCAACATCGAGAACGTTCTTAGCGGCGGCGGCAACGACACCATCGCCGGCAACGGCGTGGCCAACCTGCTGGACGGCGGCGCCGGCGACGACAAGCTCGCGGGCCTCGCCGGAGACGACACCCTGATCGGCGGGGCTGGCGACGACCAGCTTGCCGGCGGTGCGGGCAACGATCTGCTGCAAGGCGGCACCGACGACGACACGGCCATCGTCAGCGGCAACAGATCCGACTACACCGTCTCGCTGATCGGCGGTCAGCTGGTGCTGACCGACCAGCGGCCGGGCGGCGACGGCGTCGACACGCTGGATGGCATCGAAAGCGTGCAATTCGCCGACCAGACCGTGACCGCGGTCGATCTGCTGGGCGCGGCGAACGACGCGCCGACCGCCATCCTGCTGTCGAACGATGTTGTCGCGGAAGGCGCTGCCGGGGCGGTGATCGGCGCGGTTACGGTGCTCGACCCGGATGGCGGCGACACCCACACTTTCACCCTCTCCGACGACCGGTTCCAGATCGTCGGCGGGCAACTCGTCCTGGCGCCCGGCAAGAGCCTCGACTTCGAGGCCGAGCCGACGGTGTCGCTCGAAATCACTGCGACCGACGCAGGTGGCCTGTCTCACAGCCAGACCTTCACCATCCATGTGGCCGACGTCAACGAGGCGCCAAGCACGCCTGTGGACGCCGATGCCGCACTCGACCAGGTGGCGGAGAACGCGGCGAACGGCACGGCGGTCGGCATCGTCGCGTCGGCTTCCGATCCGGAGTCCGGCGACACCGTCACCTACAGCCTCACCGACGACGCCGGAGGCCGCTTCGCCATCGACGCCAATACCGGCGTGGTCACCGTCGCCGATGGCAGCCTGCTCAATTTCGAGACCGATTCCTCGCACCAGATCACCGTTCAGGCGAGCAGCAGCGGCGGGCTCGCTTCCACCCAGGACTTCACCATCAACGTCACCAACGTCAACGAGCCGCCCGGCACGTCGGTCGACGGCAATGGAGCCGCGAACCAGGTGGCGGAGAACGCCGCCGCCGGAACGGCGGTGGGCATCACCGCATCGGCGTCGGACCCGGATTCCGGCGACGTCGTCACTTACAGCCTGATCGACGATGCCGGCGGCCGCTTCGTCATCGACGCCAATACCGGCGTGATCACCGTCGCCGATGGCGGGCTGCTGAACTTCGAGGCCGCAACCTCGCACCAGATCACCGTGCAGGCCTCGAGCAGCGGCGGGCTGACCTCGAGCCAGAGTTTCACCATCGCAGTCACGAATGTGAACGAGGCGCCGGGCGCGCCGGTCGATGTCAACGCCGTCGCCAATGCGGTGGCGGAAGGCGCCGCCAACGGAACGCCGGTCGGCATTACCGTCTCGGCGACCGATCCCGATGCCGGGGACACGGTCACCTACAGCCTGCTGGACGACGCCGGCGGGCGCTTCGCCATCGACGCCAATACCGGCATAGTCACCGTCGCCGACGGCAGCCTGCTGAATGCGGCCGACGCGGCATCGCATGAGATCACGGTGCTCGCCAGCAGCAGCGACGGGCTGAGTTCCAGCCAGAGCTTCACCATCGCGGTCACCAACGTCAACGAGCCGCCGAGCATCCCGGTCGACAATGACGGCACGGTGAACCAGGTGGCGGAGAACGCCGCCCCCGGCGCCCTCGTCGGCCTCACCGCCTTGTCGATCGACCCCGATCCGTCCGATCCGGTGGTCTACAGCCTGACCGACGATGCGGGCGGCCGCTTCGCCATCGATGCCAATACCGGCGTGGTCACCGTGGCCAACGGCGCGTCGCTGGACTTCGAGGCGGCGACGTCGCACCAGATCACGGTGCAGGCCAGCAGCAGCGGCGGCCTTTCCGCGAGCCAGACCTTCACCATCGACGTCACCAACGTCAACGAGCCGCCGAGCCCGATCCTCGACGACGACGATACGGGGAACAATGTGGCCGAGAACGCGGCCTCCGGCACGGTCGTGGGCATCACGGCGCTGGCAAGCGATCCGGACGCGGCGGACCCGGTCATCTACGCCCTCACCAACGACGCCGGCGGGCGCTTCGTGATCGAAGCCAATACCGGCGTCGTGACGGTCGCCGATGGCGCCGATCTCGACTTTGAGGACGCCGCTTCGCACCAGATCACGATCAAGGCGACGAGCAGCGGCGGGCTCTCGAGCGTCGAGAACTTCGTCATCACCGTCGGCAACGTGAACGAGGCGCCGGAAATCGTCTCCGATGGCGGTGACGAGAGCGCAGCCGTTTCGGTCGCCGAGAATACCAAGGCGGTCACGACGATCCAGGCCCAGGATCCGGATTCCGGCGATTCGGCGACCTATGCCATCGTCGGCGGCGTCGACAGCAGCTTGTTCGAGATCGACGCCAATACCGGCGCGCTCAGCTTCATCGACGCGCCGGATTTCGAGGACCCGCAATCCTATGGCGGCGGCCAGAGCTACGAGGTCGTGGTGCGCGCCACCGACGGCGGCGGCAAGTTCGACGAGCAGATCATCGCCGTCACGGTGGAGGACACGAACGAGGCGCCGGCGGCGCCGATCGACGTGGATGATTCGCCGAACATCGTCGCGGAAAACGCGGCGCCGGGCACCGCGGTCGGGATCACCGCCCAATCCCTCGATGTCGATCTCGGCGATGCCGTCACCTACAGCCTGACCGACGACGCCGGCGGGCGCTTCGCGATCGACGCCAATACCGGCGAGGTGAGCGTCGCGGACGGATCGCTGCTGAACTACGAGGATGCAACCTCGCATCAGATCACGGTCAAGGCGACCAGCGGCGGCGGGCTCAACGCGTCGCAGAGCTTCACCATCAACCTGTCGGACGTCAACGAGTCGCCAAGCGTCCCGGTCGACGCCGACGGCGCGCCGAACCTTGTCGCCGAGAACGCCGTCAACGGCACGGCGGTAGGGGTCACGGCGTCATCGATCGATCCGGATCTGGGGGACGCGGTCACCTACAGCCTCACCGACGACGCCGGGGGGCGCTTCGCCATCGACGCCAATACCGGCGTGATCACCGTGGCCGATGGTTCGCTTCTGGACTTCGAGGCGGCGACCTCGCACCAGGTCACGGTCCAGGCGAGCAGCAGCGGCGGGCTCTCTGCCAGCCAGACCTTCATTATCAATGTCGGCGTGGCGAACGAGCCGCCCGGCACGCCGGTTGACGGCAATGCAGCCGTCAACCAAGTCGCGGAAAATGCCGCGGCCGGGACTCTGGTCGGGATCACAGCCACGGCGACGGACCCGGATCTCGGCGACGTCGTCACCTACAGCCTGACCGACGACGCCGGCGGCCGCTTCGCCATCGACGCCGATACCGGCGTGGTCACGGTCGCCGATGGCGGGTTGCTGAACTTCGAGAATGCGACCTCGCATCAGATCACGGTTCAGGCGAGCAGCAGCGGCGGGTTGACCTCGAGCCAGGATTTCACCATCGCCGTCACCAACGTCAACGAAGCTCCGGGCACGCCAATCGACACCAACGGTGGCGCCAACGCGGTGGCGGAGAATGCTGCAAACGGCACGCCGGTCGGCATCACCGTCGCGGCGACAGATCCGGACGCGGGAGACACGGTCACCTACAGCCTGACCGACGATGCCGGCGGGCGCTTCGCCATCGATGCCAATACCGGCGTGGTCACGGTGGCCGATGGCGGGTCGCTCAATTTCGAGGGCGCCACCTCGCACCAGATCACGGTGCAGGCGATCAGCAGCGGCGGGCTGACTTCGAGCCAGAGCTTCACCATTGCGGTGAACAATGTGAACGAGGCGCCGGGCGCGCCGGTGGACGGCAACGGCGCCGTCAACACGGTGGCGGAGAACGCCGCCAACGGCACGCCGGTCGGGATCACCGCCGCGGCCACGGACCCAGATGCCGGCGACACGGTCACCTACAGCCTGACGGACGATGCCGGCGGACGCTTCGCCATCGACGCCAATACTGGCGTGGTCACCGTCGCCAACGGCACGCTGCTGAACTTCGAGAATGCAACCTCGCACCAGATCACCGTGCAGGCGACCAGCAGCGGCGGGCTGAGTTCGACTCAGGCCTTCACCATCGCGGTCACTGACGTCAATGAGCCGCCGAGCGCCATCAGCGACGGCAACGCCGCGGCGAACAGCGTGGCCGAGAACGCGGCGGCGGGCGCGGGCGTGGGGATCACGGTGCTGGCCGCCGATCCGGATGCCGGAGATCCCGTCACCTATACGCTCACCAACGACGCCGGCGGGCGCTTCGCCATCGATGCCAATACCGGCGTGGTCACGGTTGCCAATGGCGGTCTGCTGGACTTCGAGGCCGCAACCTCGCACCAGATCACGGTCAAGGCGACGAGCAGCGGTGGGCTCGCGAGCTTCGAGAGCTTCGTCATCAATGTCGGCGACATGAACGAGGTGCCGAGCACGCCCGTCGACGCCAATGGGGCGCTCAACCTCGTGACAGAGAACGCGCCGGACGGAACGCTGGTCGGCATTACCGCCTCCTCGACCGATCCCGACGCGGGCGATGATGTCACCTATAGCCTGCTCGACGACGCCGGCGGGCGCTTTGCCATCGATCCCGTGACCGGCGTGGTGAGCGTCGCGGACGGATCGCTGCTCGCCGAGGGCAGCTACGACATCGTCGTCCAGGCCAGCAGCAGCGGCGGGCTCTCCGCCAGCCAGACCTTTAGCATCGGCGTCGCCGACGGCAATGACGGGCCGGTGCTGACCGCCTCCACGCTCAGCGTCGCCCAGGGTGCCCCCGATCTGGTGCATGAGAGCGAATTGCTGGCGACCGACAGCGACACGCCGCCAAGCCAGATCGTTTATACCCTGGCGGTGCTACCGGTTCTCGGCGTGCTGCTGCTGAACGAGGTGGAGCTGGGCCTGGGCGAAACCTTCACGCAGCAGGACATTGCCGACGGCAACCTGAAATACCTGACGCCGAGTGCGGGCGCGGACAGCTTCATCGTCGACATCACCGACGGCGCAAATGCGCTCCTCGGCCAGACGATCCAGGTCAACGTCGTCAGTTCCGGCGCGCACACGGATGGCGACGTCGGCGAGCCCAATGTCAGCGATCCGCTGATCGTCGGAGACACCGACTTCGGCCGCCTGAACGTCATCGGCGGTGGCGAGGTCGCGGCGGCTAGCGGCGTCATTGTCGGCAACAATGAGAGCGGAGACGGCATCGTCTGGGTCTCCGGCACCGAATCGAAGCTGACCGCCGGCGGCTTTGGCGTCGAGGTGGCCAAGGCCGGCTCCGGCCTCGCGCTGGTCACCGCCGACGGCCTGATCGAGACCACGCGTCTGACCATCGGCGTCGAAACCGGCGGCCTCGGCAATCTCAGCCTCATTGGCGGCACCTTGCGCACCCTCGGCACCGACAACGGAGTGTTCGTCGGCAGCGAGGGCGTCGGCATCCTGCAGGTCGAGTCCGGCGGCCAAGTGACGGCGCTGCAGATGGTGCTCGGCGACAAGGCGAGCGGCGTGGGCATGGCGACGATCTCCGGCACAGGTTCGCAAGTCGTCATCTCGAACGACGACGGATTGTTCTCCGTCCCGGACCAGGACAATGCGGGGCAGGTCGTGGTCGGCGAGGCGGGCCTTGGCGATCTCCAGGTCCTGGAGGGTGGCCATCTGGAGATCCGCTCGGGCGCGTCGGTCAATACGGAAACGACCAACCCGCTCCTGGCAATCGGCCACCAGGAAGGCTCCAGCGGCATCGTCACCATCGGCGGCGCCGGCAGCACGCTGGAACTGAGCATGACCGCCGCGGCGGACCCGGGCGACGTCCACGAGCTGCTGCGCGGGCCGGGAATCGCCATCGGCCTGAAGGGCGACGGCGTCATGCTGGTCAAGGACGGCGCGGCGGTCAGCCTCGACGGCGACGAGGCCTTTATCGCGGTCGGCGTAGGCAACTATCTCGACGCGGGCGACACCACGCCGTACCCGGGCGGCAGCCTGACCATCGCGACGGGCGGCCAGGTCGCGCTGACCGATTTCGAGGGCGGCGAGGGCGGATTGATCGTCGGCGACTTCCAGAGCGGCAGCGGTGTGGTCAACGTGGCCGGCACCGGCTCGCTGCTGTCGGTCGACAGCCAGGGCGGCGCCGTGGTGGGCCGCGAAGGCACCGGCACGCTCAACGTGCTGGCCGGTGGCAAGGTCGAGATCGCCAGCGACGGGTTCAACAATCTCGTGATTGGCGAGGAGGCCACCGGCGAAGGCCAGGTCACGGTCTCCGGTGCCGGGTCGACGTTGAGCACCACCGGCCTCGACAACGCGATCCTGGTCGGCGACGCCGGAAAGGGCGATCTCGAGGTGAGCGATGGCGGTTCCGTCACCACGCTCTATCTCGCCGTCGGCCGCTATGGCGACGGTACCGCCACCATCGATGGGGCCGGGTCGAAGGTCGTCGTCTCCAATGATGGCGGCAACTGGAGCGGTGGGGATGCGATCTATGGCGGCTGGGTCAATGTGGCCCAGCATGCCGGGTCGACCGGCAGCCTCACCATCCAGGACGGCGGCACGCTCGAGATCCGCGACGGCGTCGCGCCGAACGACAACAAGATTGCGCCAGGCATGCAGATCGGCGGCGCGAAGTACAGCACCGGCATTGTCGAGGTCACCGGCGCGGGCTCGTCGATCGACATTTCCATGTCGGGGATCGCCGACGAGAATGACGAGCATCCCTACCTGGTCGGCCCGGCGATCATCGTCGGCGGCCGGGGCGAGGGCACCTTGCTGGTGAGCAATCAGGCGAAGATCCAGATCACCGGCAACGAGGCCTATCTCGATGTCGGCCTCGGCAATTCCGGGCATCCGGAGGACCCGACCGAGTATTACGGAGGCACGCTGGTCATCTCCGGCGGCGCGACGGTCGAGGTCATCGACCTGACTGGCGGCAAAGGCGGCCTGCTGGTCGGCGACTGGCAGGGCGGCAACGGCGCGGTGACGGTGACCGGGGCGGGCTCGCTGCTGGCGATCACCAGCGAAGGCGGCGCCGATATCGGCAATGACGGAACCGGCGAGCTGATCGTCTCCGCCGGCGGCACGGTGACGGTGCATTCCGACAATTTCAACAATCTCAACGTCGGCAATGACGACACCGCCTCCGGCAAGGTTCTGGTGACGGGCGCCGGCTCGATCATCGCCACCTCCGGCATCGACAACACGATCCAGGTCGGCCGCTACGGCGCTGGCCAGCTGGACGTCGAGAATGGCGGCGTGGTTAGCACGCTGCAATTCGAGGTCGGCAGGTCTGGGGCCGGCATCGTCAACATCGACGGCGCGGGATCGAAGGTCGTCGCCTCCAACGATGGCGGCCTGTTCAGCGATCCCTATGCCTGGGAGGCGGGCTTCGTCCGGGTCGGCCGCAACTACGGGTCCAGCGGCGAGATCCACATCACGAATGGCGGCGTGCTGGAGATCCGCCCCGGCGAGACGATCAACACGGATACCTCCGGCGCCGAGCTCCAGCTCGCCCGCTACGATGGCAGCACGGGCATCGTCACCGTCAGCGGCGCCGGCTCGGCGATCGTCCTCGAGGGCAAGGATTCGGCCATCCAAGTCGGGCGTGAGGGCATCGGCAGCCTGACCGTCACCGATGGCGCACAGGTGACGGCGGGGTTCGTTCAGTTCGGCCGCGAGGAAGACGGCGTGGGCGTCGGTCTGGTATCCGGCGCCGACTCCAAGCTCAACGCGGCCGGGCTCGATTCCGGCATCAGCGTCGGGCGCTACGGCACCGGCACGCTGACCATCGCCGCCGGCGGCTACGCCACCACCGATTTCGTCAATATCGGCCGCGGCGACACCGGGAACGGGACGCTGAACGTGACCGGCATGGGTTCGGTGCTGATCACCGACGGCGTCTATAGCGGGATGAATGTCGGGCGTGAGGGAACCGGCGCTCTAAACATCACAGCGGGTGGTCTGGTCCAGACGAAAGACGTCAATATCGGCCACTTCTCGGGCAGCCAAGGCACGGCGCTTGTGTCGGGCGCCGGCTCGAAGCTGGTGGTTGAAGGCGAAGACGCCTTCCTCGGCATCGGCCAGGAAGGCACGGGCCTGTTGAAGGTGGAGGCCGGCGGCGAGGTCGAAACGCTCTGGATCAATGTCGGCGGCTACGGAACGGGCGAGCTCAGCATCGACGGCGCCGGCTCGAAAGTCGTCGTCTCGAACGACAGCGGGCTGTTCAGCGGCCCAGACGCTGCCTATGCCGGCGGGATCAATGTCGGGCGGGATGACGGCTCAAACGGCGAACTCAGCGTCACCAATGGCGGCACGCTGGAGGTCCGCCCCGGCCAGGTCATCAACACCGGCACGACGGATGCCGAGATCGTGGTGGCGCGGAACGCCGGCTCCAGTGGCGAGGTGATCGTCGATGGCGCGGGGTCGAGCATCAGCGTGAGCGGTCCGGGCAGCTCGCTCATCATCGGTCGGGAGGGCAACGGCAGCCTGAGCATCACCGATGGCGGCGTGGTCAATGCCGGCTTCATCCAGTTTGGCACCAAGGCAGGTGCCGAGGGCACCGGACTTGTCTCGGGCGCGGGTTCGGAACTCAACGGCATCGTCGACGAGTCGCTGAATGTAGGCCGCTACGGCCACGGGGTGCTGACCGTCTCGAGCGGCGGCAGCGTGACGGGCACCTATATCCACCTGGGCCGCCAGGCCGGCGGAACGGGCGAGGTGGTGGTGACCGGCTCCGACTCGCAGCTCATCGCCAGCGGGAGCAATGGCGGCACCGTCAGCGTCGGGCGCCACGGCGTCGGCGACCTCACCGTTGCCGCTGGCGGCCTGGTTCGGGGCGACTGGATGAATGTCGGCAGCTACGCCGGCTCGGCCGGCGAGGTGCTCGTCACCGGCGCGGGGTCCAGGTTCGAATCGGTGGACGGTGAAATGAACATCGGCCGCTACGGCAGCGGCACGGTCACCGTCCAGAACGGTGCCACGATGGGTGCGAACACGGTCGCGATCGGTCATTTCGCCGGCAGCGACGGCAAGGCGCTGGTCAACGGCGCCGGCTCTCAGCTGGTCACCGAGGGCACCGACAATGCGATCCAGGTCGGCCGCGAAGGCACCGGCATCCTGGCGGTGCAGAATGGCGGCACCGTGAAGACGCTGGCGCTGATCGTCGGCCGCGAAGGTGACGGCACCGTCACCATCGAGGGAGCAGGCTCGGCCATCATCGTCTCCAACGACGAAGGTCTCAATGGCGGCATCTATGCGCAGGAGGCCGGCTTCGTCCGCGTCGCCCGCAACGACGGATCGGACGGCAAGCTCGAAATCACCAGCGGCGGCCTGCTGGAAATCCGGCCGGGCCTGACGGAGAACACGGACACCGTCTATGCCGGCATGTCGGTCGGCAAGGAATCGGGGTCGAGCGGTCACGTGCTGGTGTCCGGGATGGGCTCCAAGATCCGCATCTACCAGGACGCGGTGTCGCCGGCGGGGCTCGGTGCCTTCGCTGGCGCGTTCCTCAGTCTGCAGGCCGATTCCGATCTGAAAGTCCTGAATAACGCGCAGGTGACGATTGAAGGGCCGGGATCGAGTCTTGGTGTCGGCGGTCAGTACGGCGGGCATGCGACTCTGGAGGTTCTGACCGGCGGCAGCATCCTCCTCGACGGCAAGGCCGGCGAAGCGGGGATATTCGTCGGCGGCGGCAGCGGCACGGGTTCCGTGCTGGTCAGCGGCCCGGCTTCGACGATCACGGTGACCGGCGACACCCAGACCATCTTCCACGTCGGTTACACGAGCGAGGCATCGCTCGTGGTGACTGCGGGTGGGTCGTTGCACGTGGGCGATGCGGGTGACGCGATCACCGCCGGAATTGTCGACCATAACGAGGTCGACGTGCAGATCTTCAGCCACGGCACGCTCGACGGCGGCCAGGGCTGGATCACCGGCGACGTGTTCATCGACAAGGGCGCGGTGCTCGGCTCGGGCGACGGCACCGTCGCGCCGATGACCATCCAGGGCGATTTTCTCTGCTACGAGGCCACGATCGAGATCGACGCCCAGGGTCATCAATTCGCCGATTACTACGACGTCTCGGGGGAGGCGCTGATCCTTCCGAGCATCTTCGAATTCAGCTTCCTCTCCGGCTACCTGCCGCAAGACGGCAACAACTTCGTGTTCCTGCATGCCGGCGAGGGGATCGGGATCGACTTCAACAACATGCAGTACATCCTGCACAACATCACGGCGGGCGGGATTTTCGCGTTCGACGTGACGACCGACGGAACCGACCTTACCTTCAATTCCTACGCCAACACCAGTGCCAGCGATGGCCTGCTCTATCGCGGCTCGGACAATGCCGATATTTTCTCCGCCACCGCGGGCGCCGACGAGCTCTACGGCCGCGACGGCAACGACACGCTGTCCGGCGGCGCCGGCAATGACTGGATCGTCGGCGGCTATGGCGACGACAATCTCGACGGTGGCGCCGATGCGGACCAGTTCTTCTACGACGCGCCCTGGTACCAGACCTACGTCGCCACCAACCAGCTGGTCTCGGCCAGCGGCCAGACCGGCGACCTGATCTCGAATTTCGACGCGACGGTGACCGGCGGGGACCAGTTCGTCTTCGATTCGATCCAGTTCGATGTCCTGTCCGGCATCAGCAACCTGAACTTCTCCGTCATCGCCACGGAATACAACGGCAGCAACGGCACCAGCGCCGACTACCTGGACGGCGAGGCATCCTTCATCCTCGACAGCGAGAACCACCTGATCTACGACGATAACGGAACCGCGGACGGCTACACCGTGATCGCCACGGTGGACCTCGCCTCGGGCTCGCCGCCGATCACGGCGGACAATCTGCAGGCGGCCTAGCCGGGACGCGATCGGCATGGCCACCCCGTCAGCAGAGCGGAATGGGAACAGCGTGCCGAAAGGCGCCTGGCGCTATTTCCTGCGCCGCGCGGCGCTGTCGGCCATGCCGGAACTGCTGGTCATCTCGCTCTTCGTCAACCTGCTGGCGCTGGCGGCGCCGCTTTTCGTCATGCAGGTCTATGACCGGGTCATCTTCCATGCCGGGCTCAGCACGCTGGAGGCGCTGGCGACAGGCATGGGGCTCGCCATCGCCTTCGATTTCGTCCTGCGCCAGGCGCGCAGCCGCATCCTGCAGCGCGTGGCGCTGAAGATCGACCTCGACATCGGCGCCGAGTTGTTCGGCGCCATCGCCCGGCTGCCGCTGCAGCAGCTGGAGGCGCGCTCGGCCCATGCGCTGCAATTCCACTTCCGCGACCTGGAGACGGTGCGCAACGCCATTTCCGGCGCCTCGCTGCTGGCGCTGGTCGACCTGCCTTTTGCGCTGCTGTTCCTGGCGCTGGTCGCGCTGATCGCGCCGCCGCTCGGCTGGGTGATGCTGGGGATCTGCGGCGCCTTCGTGACGCTCGCGCTGTGGAACGCCTATTCGGTCGGCCGTTCGGCGAAATCCGAGCGCCAGGCGGCGATGAGCCGCGACCAGTTCCTGAGCGAGCTGGTGCAGGGCCGCGGCGTGGTCAAGGCGCTGGCCATGGACCGTTTCCTGGAGCCGCGCTGGCAGGACAACCACGCCGAGACCATCGCCGCCTCGATCGCGCGCGGCCGCCGCTCCGATTTCGCCCTCAACCTCGGCGCCGCTTTCGGCATCATCGCCACGGTGGCGCTGACCAGCATCGGCGCGCTCGCCATCCTGGAGCAGAGCATGACGGTCGGCGCCCTGGTGGCGGCCAATCTGCTGGCGGCGCGGCTGGTCCAGCCCTTGACCCAGCTGGTCGCCAATTGGCGCAGCTATGCCGGCTTCCGCGACGCCGCCGGGCGGCTGCTGGAGGTGCTGCGCCAGCCCAAGGACCGAACCGAGGCGGCGATCGAGATTCCCCGCCCGCTCGGCCGCATCCAGATGGAGAAGGTGCGCTTCGCCTATCCCGGCGCCGCGGCGCCGGTGGTCAACGAGGTCAGCGTCCGCTTCGGCCCCGGCGGCATGCATGCGGTGGTCGGCCCGAACGGCAGCGGCAAGACCACTTTGCTGAAGCTGTTGCAGGGCCTCTATCGGCCGGAATCCGGCCGCGTGCTGCTGGATGACGGCGACATCGCGCAGTTCAGCCGCGGCCAGCTGGCCCGCTGGATCGGCTACGCGCCACAGGATTGCCACCTGCTGGCCGGCTCCATCCGCGACAACATCGCCCGCTTCGACCCCAGCGCCACGGACGAGGAAGTGCTGGCGGCGGCCGAGGCCTCCGGCACCCATGCCTTCGCCATCGACCTGCCCGAGGGCTATGACAGCGCCGTGGGCGAGGGCGGCGGGCGGCTGTCGACCGGACAACGCCAGCGCATCGCCATCGCGCGCGCCATGTTCGGCAACCCGCCGCTCCTGCTGCTGGACGAACCGACCGGCAACCTGGACGGCCAGGCCGAGAGCGGCCTGATCGAGCGGCTGCAGAAGCTGGCGCAGGATCATACCATCGTGGTGGTGACACATTCGCCGCGGCTGCTGGCGCTCTGCGACAGCATCACCGTGCTCAACCGCGGGCAGATCAGCCTGGCCGGCAGGGCCGACCAGGTCCTGCCCAAGCTGCTGGCGCCGGCGAGGTGATGCGGATGCTGGCGACACCCGGCCCCTTCGAAGACCTGCGGCGCCTCGCCCGCGGCGGCGCCTGGCGGGGCCTCGCCTTGATGGTCTGCGCGCTGCTGGCCGCCGGCATCCTGTGGGCGCGCGCCGCCCAGCTCGACCAGTTCGTCAGCGGCGAGGGTGAGGTGGCGCCCTCCGACAAGGTCAAGGTGATCCAGCACCTCGAAGGAGGCTCGATCGCGGAGCTCTTCGTCACCGACGGCCAGGCGGTGCAGGCGGGTGACCCGCTGGCGGTAGTCGACCTCGCCATCAGCGGCACGAACCGCGAGGAACTGGCGGCGCGGCTCGATGCGTTGGCCCTGACCCGCGCGCGGCTGCTGGCGGAAGCGGCGGGCGAGGATTTCACCCCGCCGGCAGAGATCGCGGTGCGGCGCCCGGACCTGAGCGCCGCCGAGCAGGTCGCCTTCGGCGCGCGGCGGACGGAACTGGAGACGCGGCTGCGCGGGGCGGAGGAGCGGGTGAAGCAGCAGGAGCTCGCCGTCCGCGAAATGACGACCACGGCCGGCGCGATGGCCACCGATCTCGGCCTATCGCGCAAGAACCTGGAAATGTCGGCCGACCTGCTGCGCGACGGGCTCACCTCGAAGATGGACCACCTGCAGCGCGAGCGCGAGGTGAAGCTGCTCGAGGGCAAGCTCGCCACCCTGCGCGCCTCGGTACCCAAGGCGCAGGCGGCGCTCGCCGAGGCGCAGCAGAGCCTGGAAGAGGAACGGCTGAAATTCAACAGCGCGGTCACCGCCGAACTCGGTACCGTGGAGCAGGAATTGTCCCGGATCCAGGAACTGATGGCCGAGGCCCAGGTGCAGGCGCAGCGCCGCACCATCAGATCTCCCGTCGACGGCATCGTGAAGAACCTGCGCTTCCACACTTTGGGCGGCGTCATCGGTCCAGGCGATCCGATCATGGAGATCGTGCCGGCGAACGAGGATCTGGTGATCGAGGCGCGCCTGCTGCCGCAGGATATCGGCCTGGTCAAGGTCGGCCAGCCGGTCCGGATCAAGATCAGCGCCTACGACTTCACCCGCTTCGGCACGCTGCCCGGGGTGCTGAGCTTCGTCGCCGCGGATTCGGTCAACGACCCGGACGGGCGGCCCTTCTTCCAGGCCCAGGTGAAGCCCGACCGCCTGTTCCTCGGGGCCAGCGCCGGCGATTTGCCGATCACGCCGGGGATGACCGCGACCGTCGACGTGAAGACCGGCACCCGTTCGGTGCTGGAATACCTGCTGAAGCCCGTGGTGCGGCTGAGCTATGACGCCTTTCATGAGCGCTGAGCGTGCCGCCCGCCCGCGGCCGGGAAGGCCGCAATCGTGATCCTGCGCGGCTTCAAGCGCACCGCGCAGGCCTTGCACGGCCGCGCGCTGGGCCTCGCCCTACTGGCCTGCCTGCTGGCCCTGCGCCTGGTCGATCCGGCGCTGACCGACCGGCTGCGGTTCCAGCAATTCGACCTCCTGCAGCAGCTCTGGCCGCGGGCGGCGGGGGAATCGCCGGTCGCCATCGTCGATTTCGACGAGGACAGCCTGCGCCGCGTCGGCCAGTGGCCATGGCCGCGCAACCTGATCGCCCAGGTCGTCGACCGGCTGACCCAATCGGGGGCGGCGGCGATCGGCTTCGACATGGTCTTTCCGGAGCCGGACCGCATGTCGCCGGCGGAGTTCGCGAAGCTGACCACCGATCTCAGTCCCGCGGCGCAACGCGAGTTGTCGGCGCGTCCCTCCAATGACGACATTCTGGCCCAGAGCATCGCCCGCAGCCGCGTGGTGCTTGGCGTCGCGGCGCTGGACCGCAGCCGCGAGCGGGTCTTCGCCCCGCGCATCGTTCCGCCGGCGGAGATCGGCGGCGATCCGCGGCCCTTCCTGCACGGCTATGCCGGGATCGTCGGCAACGTCCCGGTGCTGGAAGCGGCGGCGCAGGGCCACGGCGCCTTCTTCCTGCTGCCCGAGCCGGACGGCGTGGTGCGCCGGGTGCCCGGCATCGTGCGCGTGGACCGGACGCTGGTGCCGGCGCTCTTCGTGGAGATGCTGCGGGTGGCGACGGGCCAGCCGAATTTCGCGGTCAAGTCCGATGCGGCCGGGCTGCAGGGCCTGATCGTCGCCAAGGTGATGATCCCGACCGATCACGACGGCACCTTCTGGGTGCGCTATGCCGCGCAGCAGCGGGAGCGGCTGATCCCCGCCGCTGACGTGCTCGAGGGCAAGGTCGGCCCGGAGCGCCTCGCCGGCAAGCTGATCCTGCTCGGCACCTCGGCCGCGGGGCTCGGCGACATCGTGGTCACCCCGCACGGCTTCATGCCGGGCGTGGAGATCCAGGCGCAGATCCTGGAAACCGCGATCACCGGCACGGTGCTGACGCGGCCGCCCTTGGCGATCGTGCTGGAGATCATCGGCACCCTCGTCTCCGGCCTGCTGCTGATTCTCCTGGTGCCGATCCTCGGCGCCCGCTGGACCATCCTGCTGCTGCTCGGTGCGGTCGCGCTGTTTGCGGGCGGCGCGGTCTACGGCTTCCTGCGGCACGGACTGCTGTTCGACGCGGTCTATCCCAGCCTGAGCGCGCTGCTCTGCTACAGCCTGCTCGTCTATGTCGGTCATTACACGGTCGAACGGCAGCGCCGCCAGGTCAGCGACGCCTTCGGCCGCTATCTCTCGCCGGTCCTGGTGCAGCGGCTGGCCAAGGACCCGGACAAGCTGAAGCTCGGCGGCGAGCTGAAGCCGATGACCATCCTGTTCTGCGACATCCGCGGCTTCACGCGGATCTCGGAGCGCCTGCAGGACAGCCCGGAAACCCTGACGCGGCTGGTGAACCGCTTCCTGACCCCGCTCAGCGAGGAGATCCTCAGGAACCACGGCACCATCGACAAGTATATCGGCGATTGCATCATGGCGTTCTGGAACGCGCCGCTCGACGATCCGGCGCATGCGGGGAATGCCTGCCGGTCGGCGCTGGACATGCTGCGGGCGCTCGCTGTCCTGAATGCCGAGCTGGAGGCCGAGGCCAAGCAGGGCGACAACACCCTGGAGATCGTCAAGGCCTATCGCGGACTGAAACAGCTGGCGATGGTTCCAGGCGCCGCCGACGATCGCCAGGAATTCATCGGCATCCTGCAGCGCGAGGCGAACCAGGGCAGCGCCTTTGCGCAGTATTCGCTGGCCAAGGCGTATCGCGACGGGCTGCTCGGGGTGAAGGACCCGGCGCGCGCGGTGGAACTGTTCAACAGCGCGGCGGAATCCGGCTATACCCCGGCGCAGCGGAACATCGGTTCGCGCTATGCCCGCGGCGACGGCGTGCCGCACGACCGGGTGATGGCGCTGACCTGGCTGACGCTGGCCGCGCGTGACGGCCTGGCGGCGGCGGAAGAGAGCCGGGTCGAGCTGATCCGCCACATGAGCGTCGACGAGATATCGGATTCAGAGCGCCGGGTGCATGCCTGGCGGCCCAGCCGCGCCCGGCCGGTGATCTCGCATATCAGCATGGGCATCGGCATCAATACGGGGCCCTGCGTGGTCGGCAACATGGGCTCGCGCATCCGCTTCGACTATTCGGTGCTGGGCGATTCGGTGAACCTGGCTTCGCGGCTGGAGGCGCAATCGAGCAATTACGGCGTGCCGGTCGTCATCAGCGCGGCGACCGAGCGCGAGGCGCAGGGCTTCGCCACGCTCGAGCTCGACCGCATCATCGTCAAGGGCAAGAGCGAGCCGGTGTCGATTTTCGGCCTGATCGGCACGCCCGAAATGGCGGCGACGCCGGAGTTCCAGGCGCTGCGCGAGGCGCATGGCATGATGCTCTCCGCCTATCGCGCCCGGCGCTGGCGCGAGGCGATGACGCGGCTCGACGTCTGCGCCACGATGGCGCCGCATCTCGATGATCTCTATGACCTCTATCGCCAGCGCACCGAGAGCTATCTGGAAAGCCCGCCGCCGCCCGATTGGGACGGCGTCTTCGTCGCGCTCAAGAAATAGGGGCGCTGCCCGCTCAGTCGCGCGGGACGGAGACGGCGTGGACCGCGCCTGCCGCGTTCACCTCCATGAAGCCGGCCTCGTAGCGGTAGATGCTCTGGCACACCGGCTCCTTGCCCTCGGAGCGGGTGCAGTTCCGGCCGTTCTCGATGAACCACTCGGCCTCGTAGGTGCCTTCCTGGGTGCCGTCCCAGACATAGGTTCCGGAGACCGTCTTCTTCGCGGCATCCCAGGTCGTCGTGCCGACGATCGGCTCGTCATAGCCGGTGAAGGAGAACGATTTGCCGTCCAGCAGGCTCAGGATCTCCTCCTGCGTGAGCGGAGCCGCGCCGCTGGGAATTGCCGGCGCCTCGTCGGCCGACGCCTGGATGGACGGTGCGAGCAGCGCGGCGGCGATGGCCGTGCGGGCGAGAATTCTTCCGATCATGTGTTCCTTCCGGTTTCCGTGTCGCGGGGAACGCCCCCCGGCCGCGAAGCTCGCATGGCGACGGCGGGTCGATCATCACCCATTTGAGGGATGGCGGCGGGGGCCGCCTATGGCGCCCCCGGGTCGCCGGCGCCGCCGAGCGTGCTCAGCGTCATCACCGCGCGGATGACGTCCGATTGCCGGGTCACGCCAAGCTTGCCCATCAGGGTCTTCAGCTGCGTGCGAACGGTGTTCATGCTGACGCCGCGATGCGCGGCGACCTCGTCCGGTGTGTCGCCGCGGGCAAGCGATTCGGCGATCTCCGCCTCGCTCCTGGTCAGGCCGTAGAGCTCGCCGAGGCGGCCGCGCAGGCGGGCGGAGATGATCGTCGGGTCCGAGATGAAGGCGATGATCCGGACCTCGGCGCTGGCGATGCCGGCGGGGTCGGCGATGGCCGGCACCAGCGAGACGACATAGGGCTGCCGCCGCGACGGCCGCGAGACGGCGACGACGACATCGAGGCCGTTCCTGTCCGCGCCGTTCGACGCGCCGTTTCCTGCGCCGATTCCCGTGCCGGATTCCCGCCCGAGCCTGGCGATGCCCGCGGCCAGCCGGGACGCCGCCGCGGGCGCCGCCGCGGCGATGCGGCCGGCGGTCAGCTGCAATCCGTCGTTGCCGTCGAAGACCGCCTGCGCGGTGCGGTTGGCATGCATTACCTTGCCCTCGGCGTTGAGCCAGGCGATGCCCAAGGCGAGCTCGTCCAACGCGTAGCGCGAGATCCGGGCATTCGTCTCCGCCCGCACCAGGCGCCAATGCGCGGCGATGGCGCCATGGATGTGCGGGCTCAACTCCTCCATCACCGCGCGGTACTGCGCCGCTTCGCGCTCGCTCCAGCCCGGCCCCGCCATGCTGATGATGGTGGCTTCCTGGCCAGTGGCGTGGACCGCGGCGCCGATGGCCTTCCGGATGCCGAACGGCACCATCCAGTCGCGATAGATCTCCGCCGATTCCAGCGCATGCTGCGGCACGATCTCCTCGGTGAAGACGAAGCGCTCGCGCGGCAGGCGGCGCAGGACCGAGTGCAGGAAAATGTCCTTGTCGGCGAACCGCGAGACATAGGCCTCGATCAGCCCCTCCGGCGGATCGAGGTTGATCCACAATCCGCCCGGCTGGCCCTGGCGAAAGGGCGTGTAGAGCGTGCCGCCGATGGTGCGCGGGAGGAGTTCGCGGATCGCCCGCATGGCGTCGAGCCACAGGGCCTGGTCGGTCGAGGCGCGCCAGATTTGCGCGACGGCTTCGGCCACCGCCGCGCGCTGCGCCAATCCCTTGGCCCTCAAGCGACCCCCCGCATCGATCGGCCCCACCGCATCGGGGGCACACCCGGAACAGGCATACTCCCGTATTGGTAGTCTAGCGCGACCGTGGCGAAGCCGTCGATAGCGGATGGCCTCGGCAGCCTGCTGTCAAATATGTTGCCGCCGCGCATCGGCGGCGCGCGCCTTGTGGGTGCGGCAGGGCGATGGACTGGACATTCGTGAAAATGGTGCCGTAGGAGGGATTTGAACCCCCGACCACCCGCTTACGAAGCGGATGCTCTACCACTGAGCTACTACGGCGACCGGACGGCCCGTTGGAACCGGGGCCCGCCAAGCCTCTCAGCCCGGCTTTGCGAAATGGTTAACCGGGCGAAGGCGCGCGGACACTAGTTCACGCGCCGTGCGGCGTCAACCGAGGCGCCGATGGGTGCCGCCGCGGCGCCTTCGCGCGGGGCGGGCTCGCCCGCCGCGGGGCCGGGCTTAGGCCCGGGCTGGGCCCCCGCGCTGCCATGCGGAATGGGGCCCAGCGGGGCGCCCGCGGGCGCGCTGGCGGGGAAGGCGGCGGCGCCTGCACCGAGCAATCCAGCGGTTTCCTCCGGGGCTTGGTCGATCAGCAATCCGCCTTCCAGCGCGCCGTGACGCGGGCTCGCGGCGCCGGCGCGCCAGGCGAGCGAATCGATCGCATCGCAGCGCGGGCAGCAGAGCTGCCAGCCAGCGGTCTCCGGTCCGCCCGCGCCGGGCGTGCCGCAGCTGTCGCAGATCCAGTCGGCATCGGCCCGGGCGCGCAGGGCGGCGTCCAGCCATTGCCGCTCGCCGCTGCTACCGGCGCCGTTCTCGCCGGCTTCCAGCCGCGCCATGCGGCGGCAGGTATCCGCGCTGGGCGCGCCGTCGTCGCCCGCTGCCTGCTCCAGCTCGATCAGGCGCTGCAGGTGCCGGCGCGCTTCGCCCCACAATTTCGCCGTCAGCGCCGCGTCGGCGGCGATGCGGTGGCTCTCGGCGTGGTCCGGATTCTGCTTCACCAGCTTCTCCACCCGCTGAGCGCGGTCGAGCGGGGAATCGCCGCCGACCGCCTCGAGATAGAAGCGGCCGAGCGCGGCATGCGGCTGGTCGTCCCACACCTGCTCGATCAGCTTCGCCGCCTCGCGCACCTTGCCCTGGCGCAGCAGGGCACGGCCGAGCGCCAGGCGCGCCGGCACCAGATCGGGGGCGAGCTTCACCGCCTCGCGCGCCATCGCCTGCGCGCGGCCGGATTCCGCCGCATTGCCGGGCTCGGACAGGATGCGGCGCGCCTGCTCGGTCAGCAGCCCGGCGCGGCGCCGCTGCGCCTCCTTCGGGTTCATGCCGCCGGCGCGGGCCAGCTGGTTCAGGCTTTCCTTGGCGAGGTCGAGCTTGCCCGCCTTCACCTGCAGCCGGTGCGCCGTCTCCGCCGCCCAGGCCGCCTGGGGTGCCACCCCCATCGCCTTCTCCGCGTGGGTCAGGGCGGCCGCCTCGTCGCCGCGCTTCAAGGCGCCGGTGGTGAGCCCGCGCAGGCCGAGCAGCGCCGTTTCCGGCGCATGGGTCAAATGGGCGAAATAGCGCTCGGCGCTGGATTCATCGCCGGCCAGCTGCGCCGCCTGCGCCGCCAGCAGCAGGGTCAGCGGCGGCTCGCCCAGCAGATCATGCGCGACCTTCGCCTGGCGGCGCGCCTCGGCGGCATCGCCGGCGGCGACCGCGGTCAGGCCGCGGGTCAGCGCGCGATAGCCGCGCGCCTTGCGCGAATTCGACATCGCCAGCGAGAAGCTCTGCGGCGAATGCAGCACCAGGCTCAGCACCCACCACAGGAAATGCAGCAGCAGGAAGACGACGACGATGAGGAAGACCGCCGCGCCGACATGCATGTCGAGCCGGTAGCCCAGCCATTCCAGCGTCACGTCGCCGGGGTTGTAGGCGAAATAGAGTGCCGCGCCGACCAGGACGACGAGCAGCGGCAGATAGAGCAGCAGGACGCGCGACAGCCTCACGTCACTCTCCCGTGCCCTGGTTCGGCGCCGCGGCGCCGGCCTGCGGCGCCAGTTCGCGGGTCGAGATGTCGGCCAGCTGGGCGGCGACATGCTCGACGGCAAGGCGCGCTTCGGCCTGGCTCAGCCACTCGGCGGAGGTCTCGGCGGCGAGGCCGTCGAGGCCGCGGATCTCCTCGACCGCGCCGGCCAGGTCGCCCTCGCCGAGCTTGGCCTCGGCACGGGCGAGGCGCGCCAGCGTGCCGTCGCCTTCGACGTCAGGCCCGACGGGCCGCAGGGTGAAGACCTCGGAGAGCGCGTGCACCGTGCCGCTCCACAGGCGCTTGTACCACGCATCGTCGCTGACCTCGGCGCCGAGCTCCGCTTCGCCGGCACGCGCGATCTCCTTCGCCGGGAAACCGGCGGCGAGCTGCGAGAGCGTTGGCACGCCGGATTCGCCGAACGGCGCCAGCGCGTCCAGCATCGGCTTCAGCCGCGGCCGCGTCGCCTCGTCGTTGTGCGTAAGGTCGGTAAGGGCGCTCAACTCGGCGGTGAAGCCCTTGTCGGAAGCGAGCGCGCTACGCAATTCACCGATGGCAACGATGAGGGCCGCCGCGCGCTGCTGTTCGACGCCGCGCGGCATATTGGCGACTTGGTCGCCGAGCGCGGTCACGCGCGGCTCCAGTTCCTGCACCTTGGTTTCGAGACCCGCGAGGCTGTCCAGGCGCTGCGTCAGCGTCGCGATCTGGTCGCGCAGGGCCTGGTTCTCCATGCCCAGCGCGTCGACGCGGGGATCGGGTTCCGTCGGCCCCTGTTCCGCCGGCGCTGCTGGTTGGCTGGCGGCAACCTCGTCCAGGCGCTTGCCGGTTTCCTCCAGCGCCGCCTGCAGGCTGTTGATGCGGCTTTCCAGCGGCGTCAGGTCGACGCTGGGCAGTTCAGCCAGGGTTTCCGGGCTTGCCGCCGAGGACGGCAGATAGGCCTTGAGGCCGTCGATCTCGCTCTTGAGGCTTGCCAGCTCCTGCTTCGCCGCCTCGAGATCGCCGATGACCGGCGCCAGCGCCGCATCGAGCCCGGCGCGGTCGACCGCGTTCTGCGCCCGCTCGGCAAGGGCCTGCACCTCGCTTTGCAGCGCGGCCAGGCGCTCATCCGCGATGGGCGCGGAAGCGGAGTCCAGGCCGAGCAGCGCCTGGACGCGCGGCTGCCAGAACGGCGCGCTGATCACCACCAGGGCGGCGGCAACCGCGCTCAGCACCAGGTAGTAGAGGGCCGGGCCGGCGCCGCCACGGCGCGGCGCCGCGGCGGTCGTGCTGGCCGGGGCGGCTTCCGCCCGGGTCGCTTGCGTCTCGCGCGCGTCTTGCGCGCCGGTGGAACCGCCTGCCGCGGTGTTCGGCGCCTCGCGCGTCTCGGTATCGGCCATCGCCGCTCCTTTCTGGGCAACCCTCCGCTCGGCAGCATCCACCAGCGCCAGCATGGATGGCAAGTCCGGCCGCGCCGCGATCTCGACCGCCGCCCAGCCGAGCTTGTCGACCTCGCGCGCCACCGCGGCGCTGAGGCACAGCGCCTGGATGCCGGTCAGGCCCGGCGCTCCGGCGCCTCGCCACAATTCGGCGAAGGTGCGGGCCGTGCGCGGAGAGAACAGCAGGACGATGTCGATTCCCCCCAGCGTCAAATTGGCGCGGGTCTCGGTCGACAGCGCGGTGGCGATCTTCGCGTCATAGAGCTGCGCCCGGCGCACGTGGAAGCCGAGCCCCTCCAGCCGCGCCTTCAGGTCGCCCGCGGTCACCGTGCCGGCGGCGTGGAACAGGACGCCGTCCTCCGGCTTCAAGCGATCCACGACCAGGGCGGCCAGCGCCTCGACATCGCCCTTGGCGCTTTCGACCTGGGTGAAGCCGGCGCGCCGCGCCGCCTCGGCTGAGCCGTCGCCGACGGTGAGGGCCTTGAGGTCGCGCCGCGCGTTCAATCCGGCGAAGGCGCGCACGCCGTTGGCGCTGGTGAACAGCAGCGCCTGCACCTCGTCGAGGTCGATCTCGGCGTCGTCGAGCGGCGTCACCTCGAGCAGCGGCTCGATCAGCACCTCGATGCCGCGCTCGGCCAGCGCATCGGCCAGCGGCTTGGCATCCTCGATCGGTCGGGTGATCAGCGCGCGCATGCGATCCCTATTCTATCGGCAATGGTGGTCGAACGTCAGTGCAGGAAACCGGGTCCCGCCATCTCCTTCAGCCGGCGGCCGATTGCGGCGCCAAGCTTGGAGGCATCCATGGCGGGGCCGCGATCCTCGTGGCGATGCATGACGCTGCCATCGGGCAGGGCCAGCAGCGCGCGCAGATGCAGCTGGTCGCCGGCGCTCTCGCAATAGGCGGCGATCGGCGTGCGGCAGGAGCCTTCCAGCACCGCGAGGCAGGCGCGCTCGGCCGTCACCTGGGCGACGGTGGCAGGGTGGTTCAAGGGCGCCAGCAATTCCGCGACGCGCGCATCGCCCCGCCGCGTCTCCAGCCCGATGGCGCCCTGGGCCACCGCGGGCAGCATCTCCTCGATCGAGAGAATGGCGCTCGCCGCCGCCGCCTTGCCCAGGCGCTTCAACCCGGCCAGCGCCAGCAGGGTCGCCACCGCATCGCCGCGTGCGACCTTGGCGATGCGGGTCTCGACATTGCCGCGCAGCGGCACGATGGAAATATCCGGGCGCTGCGCCTTGACCTGCGCCGCGCGGCGCAAGGAAGCGCTGCCGACCACGGCGCCTTTGGGCAGCGTGGCGATGGACTCTCCCGTGCTGGCGATCAGCACGTCGCGCGCGTCCTCGCGCGGCAGCAGGCAGGATATCTCCAGCCGCGGCGGCAGCTCGGTCGGCACGTCCTTCATCGAATGCACGGCAAGGTCGATGGCGCCGTCCAGCAGGGCGTCCTCGATCTCCTTGGTGAACAGGCCCTTGCCGCCGATCTCGGCCAGCGGTCGGTCCTGCACCTTGTCGCCGGTGGTCTTGATGACGCGGATCTCGATGGCGCCGGGCGCCGCCAAGACGGGATGCGCGGCGATCAGCCGGTCGCGCGCCTCCTGTGCCTGCGCCAGCGCCAACGGCGATCCGCGCGTGCCGATGCGCAGAAGCGCCGTGTGGTTGCCATCTGTGGTCGGTGCGGCCATAAGATGCCCTGCATAGCGGCCGGATTCCGCAAAAGCAACCGCCGCCGGATCAGCGTTTCGCCGGGTGACAATTTGTCATGATCGTGTTGGGCATCGAATCGAGCTGTGACGAGACCGCCGCCGCCGTGGTGACCGACGGCCGGACCCCGGACAGCCATGCCGACCGGCGGATCGGCGACCGCATCCTGGCCGATCTGGTGGCGGCGCAGCTGGAAGACCACAGGCCCTATGGCGGCGTGGTGCCGGAGGTCGCGGCGCGCGCCCATCTCGACCGGCTCGACCGGCTGGTGGGGCAGGCGATGCGCCAGGCCGGCATCGGCTTCGGCGAGATCGACGCGGTGGCGGCGACCGGCGGACCGGGACTCATCGGCGGCGTCATCGTCGGCGTGATGACGGGCAAGGCCATTGCGCTGGTCCACAACAAGCCCTTCCTGGCGGTCAACCATCTGGAAGGCCACGCCCTGACCGCGCGGTTGACCGACGATTGCCCGTTTCCCTATCTGCTGCTGCTGGTCTCCGGCGGCCATTGCCAGCTGCTGGTGGTGGAAGGCGTCGGCCGCTATCGCCGCCTCGGCTCCACCATCGATGACGCGGCGGGCGAGGCCTTCGACAAGGCGGCGAAGCTGCTGGGGCTCGGCTATCCCGGCGGGCCGATGATCGAGCGCGCTGCAAGTCGAGCAACGAAACCTGTGCAAGACCTGCCGCGGCCGATGAAGGGCCGGGCGGAGCTCAACTTCTCCTTCTCCGGGCTCAAGACCGCGCTGCGCCACAAGGCGGCCGAGATGGCGCCGCTCGACGATGCCAAGCGCGCCGATCTTGCCGCCGGCTTCCAGCTGGCGGTGGTGGAAAGCCTGCTCGACCGCACGCGGCGCGCGGTCAAGGCCGCGCGCGACGCCTATCCCGATTTGACGGCGCTGGTGGTGGCGGGCGGCGTCGCCGCCAATGCGGCCTTGCGCACGGAACTGGAATCCTGCGCCGCCGCGGCCGGCCTGCGCTTCGTGGCGCCGCCGCAGCGCCTGTGCACCGACAACGCCGCGATGATCGCCTGGGCCGGGCTGGAGCGGTTCCGCCTCGGCGAACGCGACAGCCTCGACTTCGCGCCGCGCCCGCGCTGGCCGCTCGACGAGAATGCGCCGAAGCTCACCGGCGCGGGGGTGAAGGCGTGACGACATTTCAACATCGTCATCACCGGGCTTGAGCCGGTGATGATGAAAGAGAAAGGAAAGAGAGACCGATGCTCTTCGCCATCTACTGCCGCGACAAGAAGGACCACAGCCAAATCCGCCTCGACAACCGCCCGGCCCATGTCGAATACCTGAAGCAATTCGCCGGCCAGCATGTCTGCACCGGGCCGCTGCTGGCCGAGGACGGCCAGGGCATGATCGGCTCGCTGCTGGTAATGGAGTTTGCCGACCGCGCCGCCGCCGAGGATTTCGCGAAGAACGATCCCTACGCCAGGGCCGGCCTGTTCGACAGCGTCGCCATCACGCCGTTCCGCAAGGTCTTCCCGCAATGAAATACTGGCTGATGAAATCGGAGCCCTCGGTCTATGGCTGGGACGATCTGGTGAAGGACAAGCGCACCAGCTGGAGCGGCGTGCGCAACCACCAGGCCAGCAACAACATGAAGGCGATGCAGCAGGGCGACCGCGCCTTCTTCTACCACTCGAATGAGGGCCTCGCGGTGGTCGGCATCATGGAGATCTGCAAGCTCTACTATCCCGACCCGTCGGACGAGGCGGGCAAGTTCGGCATGGTCGACGTGAAGCCGGTGCTGCCGATGAAGCAGCCGGTCACGATGGCCGAGATCAAGAAGAGTCCGAAGCTGAAGGACATGGTCCTGGTGAAGAACTCGCGCCTCTCGGTCCAGCCGGTGACGGCGGAGGAGTGGAAGCTGGTCTGCCAGATGGGCGGGGTGAAGGGGTAGGTTTCGCGGCGCAGTCTGAAGCCCGGCTGTGATGCGGCGACCTACGCGATTGTCACCCCGGCCTTGAGCCGGGGCCCATGCAGCCGCAATAGCAGCCGCGCTGTTCGCCCATCGCAGGTTGCCTAAGCGCCGCATGGGTCCCGGCTCTCGCTACGCTCGGCCGGGATGACGGTTGGAGTCGTTGCGAGGCCGTTTGCGCCCTCACCTTGCCGCAATCCCGCCGCGCTGCAGCCCTTTCGGCCTGAGATAACTCGTTCCTGTCGCACTCACACCGACAGGGGAATCTCATGTCCGATCTCGCCGATCCCGGCCCCAATACGCCAACCCTGCAATCGCTCGCCTGCACCGGCAGGCAGCGTCTGAGCGGCAGCGGCTGGGAAGCCGCGAAGCGCATCACCTTCCTGATCCTGCTCGTGCTCGTCATGCTGGTTCCGTTGGGCATGGTCGAGGGCGTGATTCAGGAGCGCAGCGGGCGCAAGCAGGAGGTGGCGGCGGAGATCGGCGCGCAATGGGGGCCGGAGCAGGCGGTGAGCGGTCCGCTCCTGGTGGTGCCCTATGACTATGTCGAGACGCGCAACCTCGCCGACGGCAAGACCGAGAGCACCACGCGCACGCGTTATCTGGTGTTCACGCCGGAACTGACCGAGATCACCGCCACGACCGAGGTCGAGAAGCGCTACAAGAGCATCTACGAGGTGCCGGTCTATGGCGCCGAGATCCTGCTGGCCGGGCGCTTCGCCGCGCCCGACCCGGCGCCGCACGGCGTCGCGCCGGCGCAGGTCCGCTGGCAGGCGGCGAGCCTGGTGTTGGGCGTCTCCGGCATCCGCGCGGTCAGGTCGGCGTCGCTCGCGGCGGCGGGGCGGGACCGCGCCATCGAGGCGGGGCTGCTGCCCTATCATCCCTTCGCCGCCGGCATCTATGCCAAGCTGCCGCTTACGGGCCTTTCGGGGGCGCCGCCGCGCGGCTTCGATTTCGCCGTCAAGCTGGCGTTGAACGGCCGCGACGCGCTCAGCTTCCAGCCGCTCGGCCGGCAGACCGCGATCAAGCTCGGCAGCGATTGGCCGCATCCCGATTTCATCGGCTCGCCGCTGCCGACCGCGCGCGACATCCGCGCCGACGGCTTCACCGCGCAATACGCGATCTCGCATATCGCCACCGGCGCGCCGCTCTCCTGGCGCACCGACGAATACAAGCTCGACCCGGCGCGCCTCACCTCTGTCGGCGTGGCGCTCGCCGAGCCGGCCGACCTGCACCAGCAGACCGATCGCATCGTCAAATACGGGGTGCTGGTGGTGGGCCTCACCTTCGGCACCATCTTCGTCGCCGGGCTCTTGAAGCGCGACCGCGTGCACTTGGTGCAATATCTGCTGATCGGCGCCGCCCTGTCGCTGTTCTTCCTGCTGCTGCTGTCATTGGCCGAGCAGATGGATTTCGGCCTCGCTTATCTGATCGCCAGCCTGGTCGATATCGCGATCGTCGCCTGGTACGCCGCCGCCACCATCCGGCGCCTGGTCGGGCTCGCCGTCGGCGCCGTCCTCGCCGCCCTGCACGGCTACATGTACGTGCTGCTGCAGATGGAGAGCTACGCCTTGCTTTCCGGCACCGTTGGCCTGCTCGCGGTTCTGGTCCTTGTCATGTATGTGACCCGCAAGGTCGACTGGTTCGCCTTGGGCCAAGAACCGCGGGAAGCGGCGGCTTAGACAAGGCCCCCTCCCCCAAGCTGGGGGAGGGACGGGGCGGGGGTTGTTCTCTCCGCTCAATGAATGCGTCAAGCGGCGCCATCGCCCCCACCCTGACCCTCCCCCGTCTCGGAGGAGGGAATTCATCGAGTACCCTCACCGGCAGCGCGGCGAAATGCCGCCTCGCTTGCCCTTGGCGACCTTGCGCGCTACGACTTTTGTCTAATGAAACCGGTGCCGCGCGCGCATTATGATGCAGCGCACAAAAAGACGTCAGGGGAGTGCCAGAGATGTCGGAACAGCAAGTGTTTCCCGTGCCGGCCGAGACCGCCAAGCGCGCCTTGGTCGACGACAAGAAATACCAGGAGATGTACGCCCGCTCGGTCTCCGACAATGCGGGCTTCTGGGGCGAGATGGGCAAGAGGATCGACTGGATCCAGCCCTATACCCAGGTGAAGGACGTCGACTACACCGGCGACGTCACCATCCGCTGGTACCATGACGGCACGCTGAACGTCTCGGCCAATTGCCTCGACCGGCACCTGGCGACGCGCGGCAGCCAGACCGCCATCATCTGGGAAGGCGACGATCCCTCCGAGAGCAAGCACATCACCTATGCCGAGGCGCATGAGGAAGTGTGCCGCATGGCCAATGTGCTGAAGCAGCTGGGCGCCAAGCGCGGCGACCGCATCACCATCTACATGCCGATGATCCCCGAGGCGGCCTATGCCATGCTCGCCTGCGCCCGCATCGGCGCCGTGCATTCGGTGGTGTTCGGCGGCTTCTCCCCCGACAGCCTCGCCGGCCGCATCCAGGATTGCGATTCCAACATCGTCATCACCGCCGACGAGGGCCTGCGCGGCGGCAAGAAGGTGCCGCTGAAAGCCAATGTCGACGCGGCGCTAAAAACCTGCCCCTCGATCAAGAAGTGCCTGGTCGTGCGCCGCACCGGCGGCAAGATCGACTGGGTGAAGGATCGCGACGTGTGGTGGCACGAGGCGCGCGAGAGCGTGTCGGCCTATTGCACCCCGGCCGAGATGAACGCGGAGGATCCGCTCTTCATCCTCTACACCTCCGGCTCGACCGGCAAGCCCAAGGGCGTGCTGCACACCTCCGGCGGCTATCTCGTCTACGCCGCGATGACGCATCAATATGTCTTCGACTACCACGAGGGCGAGGTCTATTGGTGCACGGCCGACGTCGGCTGGGTCACCGGGCACAGCTACATCGTCTACGGGCCGCTCGCCAACGGCGCCATCTCGCTGATGTTCGAGGGCGTGCCGAACTATCCCGACGCCTCGCGCTTCTGGCAGGTCTGCGACAAGCACAAGGTCAACATCTTCTACACCGCCCCCACCGCGATCCGCGCCCTGATGCGCGAGGGCGAAGGACCGGTGGAAAAGTGCGATCTCGGTTCCCTGCGCCTGCTGGGCTCGGTGGGCGAGCCGATCAATCCGGAAGCCTGGCTGTGGTACCACCGCGTCGTCGGCAAGCATCGCTGCCCGATCGTCGACACCTGGTGGCAGACCGAGACCGGCGGCATCCTCATCTCGCCGCTGCCCGGTGCCACCGAGCTGAAGCCCGGCTCGGCGACGCGGCCGCTCTTCGGCATCTTCCCCGAGATCGTCGATGCCAACGGCAAGGTGCTGGAAGGCGCCTGCGAAGGCAATCTCTGCATCGCCGATTCCTGGCCGGGCCAGATGCGCACGGTCTATGGCGATCACAAGCGCTTCGCCGAGACCTATTTCCGCGCCTATCCGGGCAAGTATTTCACCGGCGACGGCTGCCGGCGTGACGAGGACGGCTATTACTGGATCACCGGCCGCGTCGACGACGTGATCAACGTCTCCGGCCATCGCATGGGCACGGCGGAAGTCGAATCGGCCCTGGTGGCGCATGCCAAGGTGGCCGAGGCCGCCGTGGTCGGCTACCCGCACGACATCAAGGGCCAGGGCATCTACGCCTATGTCACCCTGAAGGCCGGCATCGAGCCGGACGAGAACCTGCGCAAGGAGCTGGTGCAGTGGGTGCGGAAGGAGATCGGCCCGATCGCCTCGCCCGATTTGCTGCAATGGGCGCCGGGTCTGCCCAAGACCCGCTCGGGCAAGATCATGCGCCGCATCCTGCGGAAGATCGCCGAGAACGAGTTCAGCAATCTCGGCGACACCTCGACCCTCGCCGACCCCAGCGTGGTGCAGAGCCTGATCGACAACCGGATGAACCGGGGATAGCGGCGCGCTCGACTGCCAGCGCGCCGGCTTTTCCACAATTTTCGCCGATCGCCCCCACCCTAACCCTCCCCCGGCTCGGGGGAGGGGACTACACTCGCCGCTGCCGCACCACTTCCCTCCCCCAAGTTGGGGGAGGGTCAGGGTGGGGGTTGCTCTCTCCACCGCACGATCTGCGAGAAATCTATGTCCGACTCCACCCTCATCGCCGCCCTGCAGAACATCACCACCGCCACCCTCACCACGGTGATGCTGAAGAAGGGCATCCGGCGGTCCTGGATGAAGGGGCCGAAAATGCTGCGCGAGGGGCAGGCGCGCATCGCCGGGCGCGCCTTCACGCTGCGCTTCGTGCCGATGCGCGAGGATCTGGCGACGCCGGCCTCATGGTCCTCGCCGCGTTCCACGCGCGGAGCCATCGAGGAGATGCCGGCGGGCTGCATCGCGGTGATCGATGCGATGGGCGTGACGGAAGCGGGCGTGTTCGGCGACATCCTGGCCCAGCGCATGGCGGTGCGGAATGTCGCCGGCCTGGTCACCGACGGCGCGCTGCGCGACGTGGCGGGCGTGCTGGAGACGGGCTTGCCGGTCTGGTGCGCGGGGGCGGCGGCGCCGGCATCCGTCGCCGGGCTCACCTTCGTCGGCTGGCAGGAACCCATCGGCTGCGGCGGCTGCGCGATCTATCCGAATGACATGATCGTCGCCGATGGCGACGGCGCGGTGGTCATTCCCGCGGCACTCGCCGAAGAGGTGGCGAAGCTCGGCGCCGAGCAGGAAGCGCTCGAAGCCTGGCTGATGGACGAGGTGAAGGCCGGCCGTGCGCTCCCCGGCCTCTATCCGCCGAACGAAGAGACGCTGGCGCGCTACCATGCGCGCAAGAAGGGCTGAGGGCCACCGGCTCTAAGCCGCCGCCTTCTTCCGCGCGCCGGCCAGCGCCCGCGTCATGTGATCGAGCAGCGCATCGAGGCCGAGGCCGGCGCCGAGCTCCCGCGCGCGGGCGAGCGCGCTCTCGACCGCGGCGAGATCGCCGGACTTGAAGCCCTGCGCCGCATCGCTGAAGGCGGCGAGCAGCGCCTCGGCCTGCGGCGCCCTGGCGACGTCCGGCCCGCCGATGAGGGCGAAGAGCCTGGCCGGCCTGGTCTTCCCCTTGACCTGGATGTCGCCGATGGGAATCGCGGCGAAATCGGGCGCGGCGGCGCGGGTCTGCTCGCCGATCAGGATGTCGACGCCGAAACTCTTGCTCACGCCCTCGATGCGCGAGGCGAGATTCACGTTGTCGCCGATGACCGAGTAGTTGAGCCGCTGCCGCGCGCCGAGGTTGCCGACCATGGCCGGGCCGGAATTGAGGCCGATGCCGATCATGATCGGCTGATGCTCCTGTCCGGCCTTGGCCGCCTGCTCCGCCAGCTGCGCGTTGAGCAGGGCCAGGCGCCGGCGCATCTCCAGCGTCGCCTTGCAGGCGAGCTCGGCATGGTCGGGCTCGTCCAGCGGCGCGTTCCAGAACGCCATGATGGAATCGCCGATATACTTGTCGATGGTGCCGTCATTCTCCAGCACCGCTTCGGTCATCGGCGTCAGGAAATCGTTGAGCAAGGCGGTCAGCGCCGAGGCCTCCATGCGTTCCGAGATGGTGGTGAAGTCGCGGATGTCGCAGAACATGATGGTGAGGTCGCGCACCTCGCCGCCCAGCTTCAGCAGGCCGGGATTGGCGACCAGGCGCTTCACCATCGCCGGCGCCAGGTAATGGCTGAAGGTCTCGCGGATGCGCTTGCGCTCGAGGTCGGAGCGGCGGAAGGAGAGCAGCACGCCGGTGGTGAAGACGGCGAGCGCGCCGGCTGATGGATAGGCCGGGTCGAACAGCCAGCCGCGGTCGAGGAAGGCCCACCAGCCGAAGGCGATCGCCGCGAGGATGCTGGCGCCGCCGAGGATGGCGCTGCCGATGGCGCCGAGCCGCGGCATCAGCGACACCAGCGCGAGCCCCAGCACCAGCAGCACCGCCAGCTCCAGCTCAGTCGCCCAGAGCGGCCGCTCGAGAAAGTCGCCGCTCAGGATCTGCTCGACGATCTGGGCATGGATCTCGACGCCCGGCACTGCGCTGGTGTTGGGCGTGGTCCGCAGGTCCTTCAGCCCCGGCGCGCTGGTGCCGATGAAGACGATCTGGCCGCCGAGATCGGCTTCGCCGGCCAGCACCTGCCACGCCGGCACGAAGCGCTCCGGCTGGTGGCCGGTGTCGCGCAGCCAGACCTGCGCCCTGGGGTCGGTCTTGATCGGCAGGTTGCTGGCCTTGCCCACGGCGAAGCCGACGATGCCGTCGCGCCAGCCGACCAGCCAGGTGCCCTGCGCCCCGCTCGCCTTGATCACATAGTTCTTCTCGCCCAGCGCCACGCGCAGCGCCTCGGCGGCGAGGCTGGGATAGATGGTGTCGCCGCCCTTCACCAGCAGCGGCACCCGCCGCACCACACCGTCGCGATCGTAAACCGTGTTGATGTTGCCGATGCCGGCGGCCGCCTGCTGCAGCGGCGGCAGACTGGCGATGGCGCCTTCATAGGACACCAGGTAATCGGCCGGATCGATGCCTTGCCCTTTGATCTTCGAGACGCCCGCCTTGCGCACCAGCGGGTAGTTGGTGCTGGTGTCGCTCATCGACACGCCGATGATGACGCGGCCGCGCGCCATCTCCTCGGCCAGGATGTCGTCCGGGCTCTTGATCCGCTTCTCGAGCTCGGCCACCAGCGGATCGCTCGCCGACAGGCCCCAGCCCGGCATCACCAGGGCGGGCGCGGTCCGATCAGGTTCGGCATAGACGATATCGAGCGCGACCGCCGCAACCCCTTGTTCGCGCAGCTTGGCGAGCAATTCGGCCATCACGCTGCGCGGCCAGGGCCACTGGCCGAGCCGCGCGAGGCTCTCGTCGTCGATGTCGACCACCTTTACCGGCGCCGGCTTGAATTCGCGGGGCGCCGCGCGCTGGTACTGGTCGAAGACGAGCGCGCGCAGATCCTCCAGCACCGGCGGATCATAGGCGCGCAACGCCAGCGCCAAAGCGAGCACGAGCGAGGCCAGCGCTGGTTGCAGCCATTTGTTCATGCGCAGAAAACTGGCCCCCGTTAACGCTAATTTGGGATGACGATCCCAGGAAACTGCCGCCAATCCCGCTGGCGGGCTGTGTCCGCTCTCACACAGCCGTGCCGATCCTAGCGGATTCGACTCGAATTGTATTGACCGCCGCCGGTGGCGGGCAGACTGTTTGGTCTCCAACAGCACACCGACAGGAGGGCCCCATGCTGCGCATGGCTTGTCGCGTTTGCGTGATGTCCGCTTTGGGGGCGCTGGCGTCGTTCGATGCCGGCGCGGCGGGCATTGCGACCGTGACCGACGTGACCAACCAGGGCTTCCGCAAGCCGCCTGGTGCGAATGAGCTGCCCGTGGTACCGGCCGACGAACTGGTGCCGGAAGAAGCTTTGCGCACCGGAGAAGAATCCACCATCCAGGTGAAATTCGTCGACGGCTCGGAGCTCAGCGTCGAATCGCTGAGCGAGGTGGTGCTGTCCGATTACGTCTTCGACCCGGAAGCAGCCGCCAGCAGCGGCATCATCAACCTCAATGCCGGGCTGTTCCGCTTCAGCTCCGCGGATTTGCCGGATTCCGGCCTGCAGCTGAAGACGCCGGTCGCCACCATCGGCATCCGCGGCACCGAGTTCCTGGTCACCGTCACCGACAAAGCCACCATCGTCGACATCGTCGACGGCGCCGTGCATGTCGCCCCGGTCGGGGATGGCCAGGCGATCACCTGCGAAGGCGGCCAGAGCATCCTGGTGGCCGGGCCGGACGAGGATGCGATCTGCGACGATTTCGGGGCCTTCTCCACCGCGGCGGGCGAGGAGCCGACGCAGGAGGCCAGCCTCGATCCCGCCGGCGAATCCAAGGGCGCACCGGAGCCCAAGTCGCGTGATGGCGGCG